>Ga0209424_1000003_pt1 | contig 133497 bp, 114 predicted proteins | sample TergutNc150M_FD_187288 | JGI IMG/M metagenome (GOLD analysis project Ga0209424, IMG submission 187288) | Nasutitermes corniger midgut segment microbial community from laboratory colony in Florida, USA - Nc150M (SPAdes) (version 2) | ecosystem: Host-associated > Arthropoda: Insects > Digestive... | reverse complement strand
CGCCCCCCCCCCCGTCACTCAACTGATATGGAGGATTGCCAATTATTACATCAAACTTCATGTCCAATAATTCCTTTTTTCTTGATTGTGTCAAATGAATAAACTCATACGCATGTGTCTCTTGACTGCTGTACAACAACTCTTTATTTCTATTTCCATATTCATTTTGATTTGCACCACAATATTTACACTTACCACTCTTTTCAAATGTATGTTGCAATCCAATATCAAATCCAATATTGCCATCTCCGTTGTCTTGTCCAAAGTTTGAATCACCATCAAAGCATGTAGCAATACTATAAGCCCCATTTGCCAATCTACTACAGTACAAAGTTCTTCTTGATATCAATGCCGTCAACTCCGTTATTGCAATGCCAAACAACTGGTTTTTAAATATATGGTCTACTCTTTCTTGTATATCATCAATTTGATCTTTTAGTCCATCTATCAATCTCTTGGCTATCTCACGCAAAAAGACCCCACTTTTGCAAACAGGGTCAAAAAATTTTGTAGTTTTATCTAAGAACAACTCTTGCGGCAACAAATCCAAAATCTTGTTAGCCAACTCCGGTGAAGTAAATACTTCGTCATTACTTAGATTGGCAATGCAATCCAAAACATCTGTATTGTGCGAACCCCTTAAAAATGGATTCATCAAATCACTTTCTTTTGTCATATATTTATCATTCCATAGTAGACAATTTGTCAAAACTTTTTTTATTAAAATCTTTAATTACTCTAGGCAATATCAAATCCAATCCTTGTGACTTAGACAAATCAAACATATCTTGTTGATTGCTATGTATATCATTGTGATATTGATATGTCTGCAACAAATTGCTTAATTCAAAATCATCTCTTTTTATATAAAATTTGTCTACACTACTCCATTGTGAAAATACTATTGGCGTACCATCATGTGTTGTCATTGTCAATGCATCTCCACAAATTATGTTTTTTGACAATATAAAATCTACACTTTTTATTACTTCATATCTTATTTTTGATTTGTATATTTTCTTATATTGCAACAAAAATATTTTGTGCAAATTTTTCCTACACTCTTCTACATTGTCTTGCAAAATATCCACACCATAACAGCTACAAACAGCTATAATTGCATTGTGTTCAAAGTCATTTTGATTGTTTTTATATCTTTTTTGTACAACTGCAAGCTTTCTTTTTAGTACTTCGCAAAGAAAATTTCCTGTTCCACATGCGGGTTCCAAAAATCTACTATCAATTCTATTACACTCATTTTTTATATTATCTAACATATCTTGGACAATATTAGATGGAGTAAATACTTCACCATGTTGTGATACTCTCTCTTTGCTTTTTACAAGATTACTTTTATTTGTATTTAACAATCTTGCGTTCATTGCTATTTGCCCAATGATTATATTTTTCATAGTTTTATATAAATAAAAATTTCAAAATAAATTTGATAAAATATACCAATTTTATCAAATTTATTATAACAAAATTATAATAAAAAAGCAATAAACTAATAGCAACTTCTCAGTTCTTGCTATTTTAATGAGTGTGCAAATAGAGTATATTAAGATTAAAAAAGTAACACACAATTAAAATCAACCTAAAAGCGTTCAGTTTTTTGGCTACCCAATATCTTTTTTTATTCTTTTTAGCGTCAAAAAAGAATAATGCTACTTATGTTGATTGTTTGTTCCTTATTATTAATTTATCTCTTTGTCACACTCTCAATATTATTTATTACTACTATATAGCTTTATATCAATTTTCAATTATTGCCATGTTAATTTATCATCTTTGATATTTATCATTGTATTGATTACAAATTTATTTTACACAATCACTCTTTCCACCACTTATATTTCAACACCTCATTTATTGGATTGCCACTAGTATCATCTATCACACTTTGTATAGCATCAAAAAACTCTCTACTACTAGGACCACTTGGTCTATTAAACCTATTGAGTTCCATCAAGTCTGTATCTTGATTGATACAATTGATATTGTATATACATGTAAAAGCAACATTGTAGCCCATTGATGCCAATTCCTGCTTTGCTGTATTGCTATACCTACCAAAAGGAAAAGCAAATGTGGTTGAAACTATATCAAGCTTGTCATTGACTGCCTGTATATATTTGTCATTGTCTTGCTTCAAAGCTTTTTTGTAATCGTCTATTGATTCTCCTCGTTTCATTGCTATGCCACGACGAGTACCCCACTTGTGCATATCATAAGTATGACAACCTATTTCAACCAATTCACTATCTACCATTTCTCTCAATTGAATATAATCCAAATGAGCATTGGCGGGCTTGCCAAATCTATCATCTAGATGTTGTTCTGTTTGTTTTCCTATAATATTGACTACTATTTTAAATTGATACTGTTGTATTAGTGGCATGACAAATTGATACAAATTGCGATAACCATCATCAAATGTAAGAACTATAGGCTTAGGAGGCAATGGTACAGAATTTTGAACATAATTGACAATATCACTAGCAAATATAGGATTAAAACCCATATCTTTTATGTATGACAAATCTTGTTCTAGTTGCTTGGGCGTAACAACAAATTTGCTAGGATTGTGATTAGAGATATTGTGGTACATTATTATAGGGACTACAGTACCTACATTGTCAACTGATATTTTGTTTGTACTAAGTACAAATATATTCCCATCATGAAATATGATACCAACAATACAACAACTACAAATTGCCAATACAACTACAACTCGCCTAACATGATTTGTCATAGCATTATTGTAAGCAATATTTGTTTTATTATACTAAGATGTAACTTGGGATATATCAATAAAAACATCAGTATCCTACTTCAACCAAATACAAAGCACAAGCAGGTGCAATATAAGAAGTATGTTCTCTACTAGGAACTTTTAAAGCATGTTCCAACACTTCCAATCCAACAATACCACTTCCAATACGATAAATCAAACCTGCAATAAGTCTCACCATGTTGTACAAAAATCCCTTAGATGTAATAGAAATTGTCACAATAGGCAATCCTGTCAATACACAAATATCTGTATATACAACGCACTCATGTACATTGCGTACGGTAGTATGATATTTTCCACCACTCCCACAAAAACTACCAAAGTCATGTTGTCCCTCAATCATACTACATGCTTGTCTTATAGTCTCAATATTGATTTGATTTAAAAACAACACACGATTTTGCAATATTGGATTGTAATCACCAATGCAAAATTTGTATTGATATGTCTTGTATTTTGCACAATATCTAGCATGAAAATCGTCTACTACTAATTCACAAGTCTTTACTCTAATACTAGGTTCTAAAAAATGATTGCAACCGCTAACAATGCGATTGCAATCTCTGTCTACTTGTGTGTCAAAATGCACAACCTGTCCCAAAGCATGTACCCCAACATCTGTACGCCCGCTAGGATGTACTTCTATAGCATGATTGCATACTTTGGATAATGCACTTTCAATATTACCTTGTACTGTGTTTGGCGTATAACTTTGCCTTTGCCAACCTTTAAAAGGTGTCCCATCATACTGTAGTGTAAGTTTGTATCTCATAATAAAATTTGTGTGTCCGTTGTACAATAAAACAATCTTTAAACTACGACAAAAATTGTTGAAAATATACAACGAACAATTATTAACAGTAGTATACAGACTTTCAACAAAACTAGCGTTATTCTTTTTGACGCCCAAAAAGAACTCAAAAGCTCTTGGGGGGCAATCCCCCCACAAAAACCCCAAACACTTTATGGTTGATTTTAATTAATCGTTACTTCTTTCTATCTTAATCTACTTCTATTTGCACACCCTAACTACGACAAAATTTATTTTATCCAAATCCAATGATAAGACAAATTGAGTATTGCTACAAAAAATACCGCCAAAAACAAAAATGCAATCAAGTCTTTCAATCCAAATCTAAGTTGCTTCATACGAGTACGCCCTTTTGCTCCATTATAACAACGACTATCCAAAGCGTCCGCCAATTCGTCTCCACGCCTAAAAGATGATACAAACAATGGTATTAGTACAGGAAGCATAGACTTGGCTTTTTTGATAATATTTTTACTATCAAAATCAGCACATCTAGCCTTTTGTGCATTTATAATTTTACCTGTTTCTTCAATCAAGGTTGGTATAAATCTCAAAGCAATACTCATTATAAGAGTCAAAGTATGCACGGGCAATTTTACCAACTTAAATGGAGACAACCACCACTCCAATCCATCAGTAAGTTCTACCGGCGTTGTAGTCAATGTAAGCAATGCGGGACCAAGTACCAACAATATAAGTCTACAAGCCATATACCCTGCTGTATACAAGCTCTGCTTGTATATCTTAAATATCCACCATTCCCAATCAGGCATGCTATCTACACTAGAATAAAACAATATAGTAATAATACTCGTAAAAGCTACCAAGAATATAATCGGGCGTATGCTTCTTAGGACACTTTTGATAGGCACTTTAGACAAGATAGTAGCTACTATCACAAAAAAGGCTACAATCCCATAACCCCAAAAATCAGGAACATAAAAAACCATAGTGATATAAGTTGCCACTAATAGTATCTTGAGTCTAGGATCAAGTCTATGCGTAATAGATCCACTAGGATAATATTGTCCAAAAGTAATATCTCTCATATGTGTTTGTATTTAAATCAATTTCAACTGCTCTATCAACTGCTCTACGCTCAATATATCTATAGGCAAATCAATACCCATTTCAATCAACTTGCTAGCTATGCGTATTGAAGATGGTATATCCAATCTTAGTGATTGCAATAGTTGCGTTTGTTTAAACAATTCTTTTGGAGAAGAAACTTGCAAAAGTTTTGAACTACTAAATAGTGCTACACGATTGCAGTATTTGGCAACTTCGTCCATATTGTGACTAATCATTATTACTGTTTGACAATAATGCTTTATATTGACTATTAAATCCAATATTTCTGTCTTTCCTTTTGGATCAAGACCTGCTGTAGGCTCATCTAAAACCAAAATTTTTGGACGCATTGCTATTACACCCGCCAATGCTACACGGCGTTTTTGTCCCCCAGAAAGTTCAAATGGAGACTTGTTTGCTATAGTATCAAAGTCCAATCCAACAAGATGTATAGATTCTTTTACCCTTTGCTCTATTTCTTTTTGCTCCAATTTTATATTCTTTGGACCAAAAGCTATATCCTTTGCTACAGTCTCATCAAACAACTGGTACTCAGGATACTGAAATACCATTCCAACTTGACTTCTCAAACTTTTGAAATCAAATTTGCTACTCAAGTCTAGACCACAAACAACAAGTTGTCCGTATTGCATTTTGATAAGAGCATTCAAATGCCCTACAAATGTCGTTTTGCCACTTCCAGTATGCCCAACAATACCCAAAAAATCACCTTCATTTATTGATATGTCTATACTATCCAACGCTACTTTGGCAAAGCTAGACTTAGGGCTATAAGTATATGTCAAGTCCTTGGCGGCTACAATGACGGGCTTGAGAGTATCAGTTGTCTCATTAGAGATATAATGTTGACTATTTTTTTTAACAACATATTGATTTGAATTTTGTGCTTTCAATGATGATGATAACTTGTCCACAAGATTTTTTTCATCATTTATCCCCGTTAGTCCAAGACTGCTAGCAATGTTGGCATAAGGTGGCAACTCCAAACCCGCATCTACCAATATGTCTTTATAATCAAATATCTCCTTACCACCGTCCAATACAATCTTGCCTTTGTTGAGTACTACAATACGGTCAGCCAAGTGAGCTTCTTCCATAAAGTGAGTAATCATAATTACTGTCATGCCATGTTCACGATTGAGTTGTTGCACCACTTTGAGTACTTCATCTCTACCTTTGGGATCAAGCATACTAGTAGACTCATCCAAAACTATCACCCTAGGCTTAAGTGCCAAAATACTTGCTATTGCCACTCTTTGCTTTTGTCCACCACTCAACCTAGTATGAGTACCCTTGGCATATTCAGTCATGCCAACAACTTGTAAAGCCCAATCAACTCTCTCTCTTATTTCTGCTCTAGGTATCCCTATATTTTCTGGACCAAATGCAACATCATCTTCTACAATTGTCGCAACAGTTTGGTTGTCTGGATTTTGAAAAACTAGTCCAACTGTCTTTCTTATCTCAAACAACTTGCGTTTGTCCAAAGTACTGTTGCCTTGCACCAAAACTTGCCCTTTATCAGGCATAAGTAATCCATTGCACAGTCTTGCAATAGTACTCTTTCCACTACCATTGTGACCACAAAGTGCAACAAAACTGCCCTCTTCTATAGAAAGAGACAAATTGTACAACACTGGAGTAACTGCCCCCAAATATGCAAATGAAACATTATTAAACTCTATCACTATGTAATGACCAAATGATAGACATATGGTCATAATTGATTTAAACAGTCAAATATTTTAAAATATCAATATAAAAAATTTTATATTCTCACACTAAGTTGCACAATGCGTTTTAAGTAAGTATTAAAAAGCATTACAATACAACAAATCATCATTCAAAAATATCATCTATATCTACAGTTTGATTCAATACTATTCCCGAATGAAAAAGTCTAGGCAAAAGCACTGCCAAAGCTCTAGTGAAAGCGTAGTCAGAAAATACTAGCACCATAGCATTAAGCACATATACTGCAATATACAAAGCCATACCACTCAATCCATACAATCCTTGATATCCAAAAATATCAAAGAAAAACAAAACAGCTACAGTACTACTCAACAAACTCAATCCCGCAATCAACAACAACCTAACAATACCAGTGTTTTGATTGTATTCCAACTTAAAAATTATACAAACCAATATGCTATGTGGTACTGTAAATAGACAATACTCAATCAACAATAATGGTCTAAACCCCATTATTGCAAGAGTCAATAGTCCTGTAGCCAACATACTAATCAAACCAAATCCCCAATTTGCTTTTTTGACTACAACATAAAAACACAATGGACAGACAATCAATGGTGCAACGCTAAAAAACAAAGGCAACAATCCACCCATTATCAATGATATCGTAGCCAATGCCGTAGCAATACCCGAATACGATATATTTCTTGCACTCTTAGATGAATTCATTATTTGAATTTAATATTCAACCATAAAACTTTATAACAAAATCTCTTCATCAATTTTAAAGATAATACAATCTAGTATAAGAACTTTAAATTTAATTAAATAAATATTATCTACAACATGACGATAAAATGCAATAACACAAAAGACAATTGCACAATTGATCTGTTTGCCCTCTTCTATAATCACTTTGATTATTACTATACCTAGCTTGACTGCCAAAATTTTGAGCATTGGCTTGCCCATTGCCGACAACCTGATCTAGTTTGTCAAGTGCATTCTTGTATTTTTGATTGGTTGGATCTAAATTGATAGCCATATTTAGATGCTTACGACATTCCGAAATCCAATCTCTCTTATAAAAAATTATGGACTGCATATAATGCCATTCACCATTTCTATCCATCATACCATCCAATAGAGATTGTGCAGCATCTATATTGTCGCTCTTAATAAGTCTATCAACTTCTTCAAACCCCGTATTTCCACCCTGTTGTTTTTGATTTTGATTGTCTTTGTACATTCTGTACTCTATATTCAAATCGTTTAGCTTGCGTGCTGCTTCATTTCCTTCTATACCTGACTTAAAGCGTTCTTCAGACAATTTTGCATTTTCAAAAGTATAGGCATTCTCTACTTCTTCAGGCATTGCTGTATTAGGTAATCCCAACAGCTTGTATATATTTGATTCCATTTTACTCTCCAAATTAGTCTACTGTTGTAGCCTCATCTATAGTTGATACTGATTGTGAATTTTGAATCTTCTCACTATCTCTAAACTGTGCTTTTGTCCTACGCATATCCCTACTTGTCTGTGATTTTTTAAGCTTTCCTTTTGAAGACAATATTTGTGACAACTTTTTTCTTAATCCCAAATGTATTATATTTTTTAACAAAGAATAACTTTGACTAAAATCCAAACTATTAAATCCACTAATACACATATTGATAGTACTATTGATTGCAAATTCTATCTCTGTGCCATGTTTATCCAATACTTGAGATTTTGTCATTTTGTCAAAAATCTCAGGACAACCACTACTTAGAGTATGCAAAAAAGCATTGAATGTACCTTTTTTGATATCTTCAGACAAGTCATCTAAAGCATCAATCAAGTATACAAACTTGCCTATATTATAGCATAGTCTCTCAAGATTGTCACTTGTTTTATCACCAGCTACAAGTATAGTCAACTGCTTGATAAGCTCTCCAAATGGATGAGACAGTCTATCTATACTTATGTCATTATCCTTTTGTAAATTCTCCAAATTTTGCAAAGATTGTCTTATCAATAGGTCAACTTGTGGTGAACTAGTCCTAGCTTTAATATAAGCTTTCCTAAACAACTTAGCAACAAACTTGCTCTTGATACTTTCATTGTCCTGTATATCGTCTTGTATCTTATAATAAGCTAGAATTACCGAAATATCAGCAACAGTATCCATAAGTGTATTTCTACATACTACTGACTTTTTGTGCAATGGATTGCCTATACATTTGCATACTCTAAATTCTACATTTTGAGCCGTGATATCACTCAACAATATAGCAAAAAATGTCATATCAAATCCGGTAGCCAATCTAGCAAACTCACCCAATCTATCCTTAATATCCAAGCATATACCGCAATAAAAAGCATTGTAAAGAGCATATTCTTGATTTTTTAGCTTTTCTTGTACGGGCAACACATAGCCAAACATTATGTTCTCCTAGATAGAGTAAAGAATGTGATATACAATCAAAATTTATTTTATTTTTTTAAATATAACAAATCTATTGTATTCCTATCTTGCGATAAACCTTGTTCATAGTCTTGCTAGCAACCAATTTTGCTTTTTCAGCACCACTATCCATACAGTCTTGCAAATATTGTTTGTCCGCTCTCAATTCTACAAACTTTTCTCTAATTGGTCTTATTTTAGAAACAACAACATCAGCTAAGATAGATTTGAATTGGGAATATGTTTTGCCTTGCATTTCTGCAACTGCATTGTCTACTTTACAATCCATAAATGCTGAATATATTTTTAGTAGATTAGAAATTCCTGGTTTTTTATCGCTATTTTCAATATTGCCATCACTATCCGTAACCGCTCTCTTTATTTTTCTCACTATAACATCATCTTCATCAATAAGCAATATCATAGAATTGGGATTAGTATTGGACTTAGACATTTTCTTAGTAGGTTCATCTAAAGAATTAATCTTAGCTGCAACTTTTGGTATAAGTACTTCAGGGACAACAAATGTAGGACTATAACGAGAATTAAATCTTTCTGCCAAATTTCGTGAAAGCTCTAAATGTTGTTTTTGATCTGCTCCAATTGGTACATGCCCTGCATTGTACAACAAAATATCTGCTGCTTGCAATATGGGATATGCAAACAATCCTACATTTACATTATCTCTACCAACCACTGTACTTGTATTGCGTTCCTTGATATTGAATACATCTCCAACTTGTTGAATAAATCCAGTAAAAGCATTTGTACTCTTTTCTTTAAACTGAGTCATTCTTCTAGCTTCACCAAAATAAGTATAACAATTGAGTACCCATGCCAATTGGCTATGTTCTACTACACTAGATTGCTTAAAAAAACTCACCTTATTCGTGTCAATACCACAAGCAAGCAACATAGCATACAAATCCAAAATATTCTTTCTCAATGTAGCCGGCTCCATATACACAGTTAGGCTATGTAAATCTGCCACACTATAAAAACAATCATAATCATATTGCAAAGCTACCCAATTTTTTATTGCACCCAAATAGTTGCCTATTGTAACTATATTAGTAGGCTGTATAGCTGAATATACTATTTTATTTTCTTTTGGGGTATCATTGGTTGTTTGCATAGTATTTTAATATCAATGTAGTGACTAGACTGAATTATACAACTAAATATATCATCTAACACATATCTAATTATCAATGTTATTTTTGTTGATATATGACAATAATTCATTTATATCCAATACATTACTAGGATTTGGACTCTTTGACAGGCTTTGTTGCATGTATTGTGAAATTGGCAATGCTGTTAAATTTGATAATTGTCTCACATCTTTTTGTGCATTATTGGTAGACTTATGTCCCAAAGCATCCAACACTTGCTTGGCGTGTTTAAAAGGACTTTGCAAAAGTGTCAACACATTGTTTTGTCCATTCACTGGTTGGTTAGCAGAAATATGTTGAATAAGATTGAAATAACTAGTAGCACAATATGGAGAAGCTAATATACCATATTCATCATAAAGCAATTCTATATTCTCTGCCAAATCACAGTCATATTGTATATTTGAAAATATAGTTATTGGAGCATTTAACTGTTTCAACAATTCAATAGCTTCCAATATATCTATACTATTAGGACTTATCCACAACAATGCCTTTGGAATTTGTACACCAACATACAACAACCAACTCAAATGACAAATTGCCAAACTTTGAGTGTTTTCCAAAAACTGCAATCCCCGTTGTAGCAACTGTTGCAAAACATCTTGTTGTTCTATACCAGAAAGATACACTAATTGTATATTGCTTTGAGTAGACAATTGCATGCGTTGCACACAAGGTATTTCTTGATTGCAAGAAATGACTACAATAGTATTTGCAATACTATTACTCAAAGCTATAGCTAAGTCAAGATTGGTAGAATAATAAATTTTATTAACTGTGTAATCTTTTTGAGATTTCAACCAAACACTGTACAACTTAGCTACAAAATCATATACACTACCCGTATCTCCATCCCCAAAATCCAATATAAACAAATCATCATCTACTTGCAATAAAGCAATTTCAATCAAATCATCAAAATCCAACTCTTTATTTTCACACTTCAACACATCTAATACAGTCTTTATTATGTTATCACAGTCCATATTGACAACAGTATCATATCGCAATTTTTGCAAGTCATGCATTTTGTAATTATACTATATAGTTGTAGGTATGTCAACTATAGCAAATACTCTTTAGTCAATCATAATATACAGTATTAAATAGCTTGTAAGTTTTTTGCAACAACAATCTATGCTTCCAAATTTGGACGACTAGCAACTGATGAATGGCTATTCTCACGCTTTCTAGCCCACAAATGAACCCATACAAAGACTCCCACAAACAACAACGCAATAATTATCCATACGGGTATTCCCCACCCACTAAATGGTATAATATTCCCACTTCCCATATAACAAGTAAAGGCAATCATAGGTGGTCTAGCCAATAATACAATAATAAAAAACTCCCTATATCCCATATCGCTAGCACCCGCCATCAAGCATAATATATCATCAGGGAATACAGGTAACAAAAACATTACAGCCAAATAGTACTTGCCACTATACTTTATGCTATTGTTGTATTTGTCAAACTTTTCTTGACCTATAAGCCATTTGACAAATGTTTTTCCAAATGTTTTTCCTACCACAAATGTAATTATTGAGCCTACAATAGTTGATAGGCATGTAACCAAAAAAGCTATGTGAGAACCAAACACCGCAACACCAAACAATACAAATGGCGTAGTAGAAATAGGTATAATCAATGTATGTAAAATTATTATTAACCCATAAATCATCAATCCCAAAAACATTCTACTAGACATCCATACTTTGATACAATCTAGACAGTATTCTATATTACTTACACAAAAATACCTTTGCCACCCCAATATATGTACAATCCAATATGACAAAACAACAAAAGCACAAATCCAAAATATAGTCAAAGAAGACTTGTACAAAAAATGTTTATTATCAAACAACAGTAAAGCAATCAAAGCCAACCCCAAAATTGATACAACTACAATCATCAACACGCTATCAAAATTGAGTATAATAAAGCATGCCAATACTTGCAAATATACAATTAGAATTGCAAATATATGTTTGTTGTGGATATTCATTGCCTTAGTATGTGCAAAATATATAAATTAAAAGTGAAACTTATAATTATAAATCAACAATACTTTCAATAATTCAACAAAAAAGCGACTAAACTATATCCACCGTGTAGTCACTCCATATATTATCAACTATTTGCCAACAATATCTCATACTAACACAAAGACAATTGTTGTGATTTGCATGCATTGACTGCCAATTCATCACATCTATTGTTATAAAAATCATTAGCATGTCCCTTTACTTTTACAAAATTAAACTCATGCAATTTTAATCTATTTAGCAAATCTTGCCACAAATCCATATTTTTCACTTCACTCTTATCTGCCGTCTTCCAGTTGTTGCGTTGCCAATTGTCTATCCAACCATTGTTAAATGCATTAACTACATAAGCACTGTCACAATAAATATTCAACTTGCAAGCAACTTTGAGATTTTTCAATCCCTGAACAATACTAAACATCTCCATACGATTGTTGGTAGCGTGCGGTACATATCCACTCAATTCTTTGACATGGTCTCCATATATCAATATAGTTGCCCACCCACCAGGCCCAGGATTGCCACTACATGCTCCGTCAGTATACATAGTCACAGTCTTTAGTATATTAGAATTGATATCATATATCATATTAATAAAAAAAGTCCTATCAATGCATAGCATCAATACAACTGTAATGCAATAAAGATGGTAGGACTGAATGGACTCGAACCATCGACCCCCACCTTATCAGGGTGGTGCTCTAACCAGCTGAGCTACAGTCCTAAGTTATTAAGAATAAAATCTCAAAAAATTGGTGGAGGTAAGCGGATTCGAACCGCTGACCCCCTGCTTGCAAGGCAGGTGCTCTACCAGCTGAGCTATACCCCCACAAAGTAACAAAAAGATATTGGTGACCCCACCGAGGTTCGAACTCGGGTTACCGCCGTGAAAGGGCGATGTCTTAACCACTTGACCATGGGGCCGAAAAAAATCAAACAAAGCTTCGCCGTTTTGTGCAACCACAAACCAAATTTATAGTCAACACAATGCTACAACATTATGGTAGCGGCGAGTAGAGTCGAACTACTGACCTGTCGGGTATGAACCGAATGCTCTGGCCACTGAGCTACGCCGCCACAAAAAACTAATATATCAAAAAGGATTTTAATCTCTTTTTGACAAGACTAATTATATCATATCCCCACACTAATAGCAACTAATTTTGCACGATTTGCCAAATTTTGTAGTCACAATTATACTGACTTTAACACAAACTATGATATAACTTTAATACACTTATTAAAATTGACATGCTATCTAATCAAAAAATTGATTAGATAGCATACTACAAATATTTGACAAAAGATAATCAAAGTTTGTGTTTTTGAATATATCGTACAATACCATATGGCAAAATATACTTCAATATTTTCTTTACATTTTTTGTAGACTTTGACAACGAAACTTTCTCATTTTTCCAACCTATCTGATTAGCATAATCCCAATACATAGTATAAATTTTAAAATTATTCCCTTTTATCTCCCAAGGTTTAGGTACTGTAGCATAGTGTATTATAGCGGGTTTTATATTTAAATTATCAGTGTCAAAACCCATACTCCTTGCCAATACCTTGCGTTTTAGACTATCCTTCTCATTACACTCAAAAAATATATTATCAGATATATTATATTTCCAATCCAAATATATTCTACTATCACAATTAGCATCAATATTATCTTGCAATGCCAACCAATTTACAGCATCTTGATCAGGAAACAAATAATTTGGATCATCTTTGTGAGTATTCAAAAACTTTATTGCTCTATTGCAATAATCTTTTTGTATCCAATAATTGTTGTTTATTAGCATCACCCCTGCATTGCAATAATGAATCTCTTGTTTGTATATATCTATACCTATTTTATTATGGAATTTTTGAGCTTTCTCCATATATGGGTATTTAATTGCATTCCAAAACCACATATACTTTAGCTTTTCATCACAAGCGGCATAAGCTTTGTCTTGTATATCTAAATTGAAAAGTTGACCTAGGTCTTGCAATACAATCAAATCACAGTCAAGATGCAAAATTTTGTCTATGTGTGGCAACAATTGAGGTATAAACAATCTAAAATTGGTCTCTTTACCAAAACTTCCAACAAAAGGTATTGCTTCATATTGTTCTTTAGACAATCTGACAATTATTATATCTTGCAAACTATCAAACTTATCTAAGTGAGTATGCATAAACAATATATCACTGCCTTTCAAATCATATGTTAAAAGATAAAAAGTATACCTTGTCCCTTTATTTGCATTTGTGAGACAAGATAACATAGTTACTGTACATTGTTTTGTAAATTGGCTATTTAAAGATAAAGTTATATTTATTTGTGACATAAAAGTATCTCATGACTTATCTTTTGATTTTTGATACCATCTAACCAAAGAATATGGCATTGCACCTTTTACTATTCTTTTCAACCGTCGTTTGATTTTTGTAATATTTACAAGTTTTTTATCTGTATTTTGTACAAATACACTATCCGCATAACCTACTCTCAAACTCTTATCTCTATCAGTAACAAATACAACAAATACCCCAAACAATCTCTCTGCCAAAAATCCAACTACTCTCTTTTCGTAATCATCAACATTGAAATAATCTTTTTGTTTATCAAAAGCAAAAAGAATATCAAATATCCAATTGCAATATTCCAAAAATAAGTCTCTCCTGAGTATAAACATATTATTAAAATAATTGTGTTTCAAGTTTGTAGAGTGCAAATATGTTTCAATAGCATTGTTGTATTGTGGATATTTGTCTCTTATATAATTTATACAAAAATCTAAATCTTCAATGTCATGAGCCTTCTTGTACTGTTGATAAATACTAATATCAATATTCCACTTTGCTGGCAAAATAACATCATATTTTTTCATCAAACTTACTATATTTGCTTCTTGCAAACCTAATCTCTTATCAAAATTTTTATCTATACCCAATACAGTTTTAATAACAGCACTATCATTGACACTATTCAAATCCAAATATCTTCTATAATGAAATAATCCATAATAATCTGCATTTATATTTTTAAATGCCCAATAAATGGCAGTCATTTCACAAAATTTATTATTTAATGTAGATATATTGTCGTGTGTATTGTCTTTAAGTAGACATTCAAATGATTGTTTGCTATTAGCTACACCAACTGCAATATCATTGAGTATATCATTGCGTACTGTCACACTTTTTTTATGACAACAAACTAGTATTAATATATCTTTTTTACTATTCATTTAACTAAATTGAAAAATATTGTAAGACGATTGTTTTTTCTTTTTAATTTTTATAACAAAATCAACTAAAAAAATAGGCAAAACAGACTTAATTCTATTTTTAAATATATTTAGTCCTATTTGACTTTCTATACATTTATATAAATAATTTTTGTCAATACTATCATCAAAAAATGTATGTACAAATTTTGTTGCTTTTTTGTTAGATACACCATTTAGTACTAGTGATTGCTTCATTATGTTTCTATCCATACTCAACCTATTATCAAGCAAAAAATTTATTGCCTCTAATATTTTATCTTTTGCAAGATAAGAATGCCAACACAATAAACTAAACAATTTGTAAGTAACAATATAATTTAAAACTATAGATTTATTGTCTAAAAACTCTATAATTTCCTGCATCATTTGCACACAACTGTCAAATTTTTGATACAAATTATTTGTTGATGTAATAGTACTATTAGCCCTCACTCTATAGTTGTAAAAATAACTATTTTTACAATACGCTATCTTTGTAGCTTTTGAAAGCCACAATAAAGTAATAGAATCTTCAAAAAACACATTCTCTCTAAAATACAAATTATTGGTAGCCAAAAAAGTTCTTTTAAAAAACACAGTAGTTACAATTGGGTTTGAAGTCATAAGTTGCAAAACAAGTTGCTCTTTTTGCTCTTTTGTGTGAAAAATATCCAAGTTGTTAGAGTAGTTCTCACAAGATAAACTGTGTTGATTTTGAAGATAATTACAATACTTAATTTTTTTTGACTTTTGATATATACATTTGATATCAAATATCAAAGCATCAGCATCACTAATTTTAGCATATGTACAAAGCTTGTCCATTGCACCAAAAGCAATTGTATCATCACTGTCAACAAACCAAATATACTCCCCACTCGCATAAGCTATACCAGTATTTCTTGCACCACCCTGTTTTTTATTATATTCATGACTGAGCAACACAACTCTACTGTCTCGCTGAGAGTATTGCTCTACTATTTGTCTACTATTATCTTGCCCGCAGTCATCTATCAAAATAATCTCAATATCTTTTCTTTCACACGCCAAAATACTATCTAGACATTCTGCTATATATTTTTCTACATTATAAAATGGGATTATTATTGATACTCTAATTTGATTTGTCATAATTTATCACGGCGTTGTTTCAAAAATTTTATTACTCTTTTGGGCATCATGCCTTTTATATTATCTCTAAGTTTGTCTTGCTTCATTTTTCTCAACATTGCTTTTTGCAATTGACAATTAGTAATATTGGTATTACAAAAAACTGAGCAAAATTTTTTTGCTTGACTATGTCCAAACTTTGCAACTATAAGTGCGTTATAGACAATGTCTTGTGTATAAACAAGTTCTAGTTTTGCTATATTGATTATATCCAATGCTTGTTGTATACTACATTTTATTTCAACTTTTTCTACTCTCAAAAAAATTGCCTGTCTACTAAATATCATAGCAAAAATTCTACACAACGCTATATAATTTGCTATTGGAGAATTATGTTGTTTTACAAAATCTAAGCAACACTTTGACATATGTACATTATTGATATACATATTGTCAATAATTTTTTGAGTCATTATACTATTAGTTCTAATCCTATAATGATAGTATGGCTCGTCCTTATAATATACTATTTTAGTACACAATGTCAACCACAAAAATACAACAATATCTTCATACAATATTCTTTGTACAAATTTCAAATTATTTTTTATCAAAAATTCTTTTCTAAAAATTAAGGTAGTAGCTCCACCAAACTCAGGGGCTATTTGCTTCAACAATATATCTATTTGTTCTTTACTATCAAAGACCAGAATATCATTTCCAAATGGGCTATCAACTACTCTACAATCCAATGTTGACTTATCGCCCATATAATAAAAAAGTGAATTGTACCCATAATTCTCATATATTCTCAACGAGTCAAAAAGGAATACATCTACTTCAAGTTGTTGTAAGATACAAATAATTTTTGACAAGCAACCATCTTGAATTTTGTCATCACTATCTACAAACCAAATATACTTGCCCAATGCCTCCTTCAAACCAACATTTCTAGCCCCGCCAGCTCCTATATTTTGGTCATAACCTATTATTCTAATTCTTTTATCTTTTTGTGCAAATTGTTCTACTATTTGACTACTATTGTCTTGTCCACAATCATCTATCAACAAGACTTCTATATCTTCATCTTTTTGAGCAATAACACTTTGTATACACTGTGCTATGTACTTTTGTACATTGTAAAATGGAATTATAATTGACAAGTTTATGGGATTGTACATACTAATTTCTCGTATCCTTTCTATCCTTTTGCTTACCAAAAAATATTCTCATAAGAAGTTTTCTTCTTTTAGAGCCTAATGGAAAAAAACAATTGACAAATCGTTTTAGCTTTTTATTATTTCTTATACCAGGTTTTTTTATAGATTTTTTCAATCTACTTATTAGCGTATCATAAAAAGGAGTTTGTACTGCATATATCCAAAATTTTTGTCCCAACTCAACTTGAGGGTCTGCCCACGGCTTGGGATTGGCTGCATAATGTATCACAGCAAAATCTTGATTAGCATCATTGTATTGAGCATATATGTCTTGTGGAACAAACTCTTTTGCACTGTGTACATCTTTGTATCCAAACAAATGCCACCTTACATAGTTCCATCTCAAATCCAAATACTTGACCTTGCCTTTAGTAGACATCATATAATTCAACAAATCTTGGTCTTGATATTGCCATTGCATAGTAGTTGCCAAACTTAGTATTTCATCTACTACAAAATCTTGACGCATATTGTTGAGATTAAACAATATCAAACCTGCTTGAAAATAGTTTGATATGTCATCTAATTGCAATCTTTGTTTTACATATTTGTTAAATCCTACAATACAATTTTTGTTGTAATGAGCTATTATTGCAACATCTCTACACGCCGCCAAATGATATTCTTTTATATCTATATCAAACAGTTTTGATACATCATCTTGACAAATCATGTCACAATCCATATACAATGCTACATCATAATGCGCAAGTATATCTTGCATAAAAAGTCTATAATATGTCTCTACTGTAAGTTGTCTTGGAGTTTGCAAGCCTTTCAACTTAGATATAAATTCACTAACATCAAAGAATCTTATGTTAATGTTGTTGCAACAAACTTGATTGACAAGCTCTTGTTGATTTTCTTGACTTATATCCCTTGTCAAAACTATTATGTCATAAAAGTTGCTTGTATTGGTGTGAGCTTTGATTGATTGCAAAAGGGTTGATAAATAAGGAACATAAAAATTGTTTGCCGCCAACACTATTGCATTTGGTTGTTCAAAAAATGGTATTGGTAAGTCTTTTTGCATCTTATAATTAGATAAACTTTTTTATAAATCTTATCATAAATTTAGGTAATAAAGCCTTTAAAAACAACTTTATTTTCACCTTAAACTTAAAAAAGAATTTTACTAGACCGTATGGAACAAAAAATAAAATAAACTTGATTAAGAAATTTAAAATCCATCTAAATACATTGATTGTATTTGTTTTTATGTTCCAACCAATCTCTTTTGCATACTCTCTATATTTAGCAGAAAGCAACTCCGTCCCGCCATTCCAAGGTTTTATACCCCCAGCATAATGAATTATTGCCGGCTCAAAATCTTTACCACTATTGCCATCATAATACAAACTCCTAAAATTAGCTTGCAAAACCAAGTTTTGTTTGTCACATTTGTCTAATACAAAATTGTTTGAAACATTGTATTTCCAATCCAAATAAACTCTACTATCAACGCCATCTTGCCACGCAAGAATATTGAGAGCATCTTGGTCAGGACATGAAAAATTGATATCTCCAATATTTTGAGCAACAAAGTTCATCGCCCTATCCAACCAATTGTGTTGTATCCAATACTTGTTGTTTATTATCATTACACCTGAGTTGGTGTAATGAGTTTGATTATCCAATATATCAAATCCAATTTTATCAAAAAACTCAAACCTAGATTGCATGTCTCTACAAACCAACACATTCCACTTATAACTATACAATCTCTTTTCACTACAGGCGGCATATGCCTTTCCATCTACATTTGTATCAAAAAGTTGCGTTAAATCAGATAGCACCATTGTATCACTATCCAAATATATTAGCTTGTCTAAATTTGGCAAAAGTTTTGGTATAAACAATCTAAAAAAAGCTTCTCTACCAAAACGCCCTATCAATGGTATACTGTTGTAATCACTATCACTTACAAAAATTATTTGCAAATCAGTCAAATTTGTATGACTACGCAAAACACTGTCTATAAATTTTATATCACTATCTTTTAAATCATGTGTTATAACAAAAAAGCTATACTTTGTACTTTGTTTGGCATTCTTAAGCGCTGAATACATTACCACAGTAGCTTGCTTGGTATATGCACTGTTGATAGCTAATACAATAGGTATTTGCAAATTTCCCCCAAACAATATTATTTCATACAATATACCAACACAATTGTGCAATAAAATTTATTGCACAATTGAAAAGTATTTAAAATAAAACTAAGCTAATTCAACAATGCTATGCTCTTGCTCGCATACTAGAAGAAGTATCTATACTTATGCCTTCTTGCTGTTTTCTACATATTGACCACACAAAACCAAACGGATCTTTTATATTGCAAAACTGCATTCCATCTTCTGACATCAATATTGGATTTTGATTTGTAGAAGGGGATACAATTTCTCCCCCCATCTCCAAAGCTTTTTGTATACACTTTTCTACACCACTTACCAATTTTGGAGTGCAACTAGTAGGGGTAACATCCCACTCTAGCACATCATCCAATTCTACTTTAAAACACAAAGGGACTCCACCCAAAGACAATGGCGACTTAAAACCCAATTGAGTGTTTTCATCAGCTATAGCAAAGTTGATATTATTGATTTTTAGTCTAGCACTCTTGTATCCAGACTCTACATTAAAGTTCTTTTGTACTACGGTAGCCCCAAATACCACACGATAAAACTCCAAGGATACTTCACAATCAGGGACAAAAATATTTGCAGAAAACATAGTTGTATTATAGCATATAATACCAAATTATTACAAGTATATGACAACTAATTTTAAAAAAATAAATAAAAATTTTACAATTTTAGTAAATATTAAGTTGATAATATATACAATTTTTGGTTGTATAAATTTATATATAAGAGTGTGAAAATAGAGAGCATTAAGATGGAAAAACTAAACACATAAAATAAAAACAACCTTAAAGCGTTCGGGGGTTTGGGGGGATTCGCAACCCCCCAAGTGCTTTTTTGGTTCTTTTTTGGCGTCAAAAAAGAATAATGCTGGTTTGGTTGAAAGTTTGTATTTTGTTGTTAATATAGCTAGTTGTACACTCTTCTATTTTATTAAAAGAATTATATTTACTTTTATAACAAAACCATATTTTATTCACATACTACACTTACAGTCACACGCCCTTCATCTTGCTTTGTGGTTACTCTACCTGTCATTTGCCTAGAATAAAGTCCTGCTACTTTGCCATTATAGAGAAATATGCCCGTCATATTGTTGTATGCATGTGTATGTGGAAGACCATCATCATCAAAATAAATATTTGTAGTCTTAAATGGAGTACAATACTCTTGCAACACATAGTCATTGTCAATATATTGATTTATTAGTTGCTCAAACTGCTCAGTTGTATAATCACCTCCTGTAGCAACACCTTGACTACCATATCTATCAGCAGGCTTAATTAGCCATTTATCCTTGTTAGCAACAATTTCATCACAATCAAACTCACCAGAATTGAGCCTAATAGTATAAGGGATATGCTTGTCTACAAATTCGTTTTGCTCATCTGTCAACAGTTGCCTAGTATATGGCAGTCTCAATATCCTAAAAAAGTTTTTGTCGTGTATTATTTGTGTTCTAAAATGTCCAATTAGACATACGGCATCGTGCTTTACACCTTCCAAGAATTGTTGAATACTATCCAATTTTTGCATACACTCACTAGTAACCGCACGCCTATATATAGCGTCAACAACAACACCACTACTATCTCGCAAATACTCACCATCATACTCAAGTGTAGTTATATCTGATATTATTGCATCATATCCATGTCTCTCAAAAGCTTGTCTAAATACTTCAAACTCACTCTTTGTCCCTATATCCAAAAAGTCAACTATAGCCAACACAGGTTTTTGTGGCTTGTCCCAACCTTTTTTATCCAAGTATTCGTCATAAAGTTCTGTAAAACTTTGTACCCAACTATCAAACAACTCAAATCTATGCAATTGCTTGTCTTGAAAAAAAGTTTTCCAAAGCTTTGTGTTTTTCCAAGCATTGCCAATCTCCCTATCTTCGTTCATAGCACTTGCTCCGTCAGCATTAAGTTCGCAAAACTTGAAATCCAAGGTTTGTTCATTCAAAAATATATCACATCTAGCAATAGGCAAATTTCTGCTATACCCACTCTCTAACAAGATAAGTTCTTCAAGCTCTGCTTCAAATTCAAACAATCTTCTAAACTCTGGGTCTATCATATATTGTGATATAGATTTATCCAAAATAGAATCCAATATTTTCATAGAGTTGACTATATGCTCAAGAGCAACTGCATCAAAAATCTTTGGTATTGCCATAAAGGACAGTCGCCCTCTAGTAAAAATAGCACTGCTACCCTTGATGTATTCTACGGCTTCCTTAAATCCTGCCATAGCTATCTCAGGATTTTGTTGTATATGTTTTAAAAACTCACTGTTGAGTTGTACCATCTTGTTCATATATAAATTAATCATGTATATTAAATATAAATAACATATATAATTTTATTATCTCTCCTTTTCAAAATTTAATAAGTATAAAGAAAATGGCGCAAGATTGTCCCAACACCACAACTCTTATCAAAATTTTTATATTGACAACCAAAGTGCTATATTATTATTTTCATATTGCAACAGATTTAACAACTATAGAGATGATTATCATTCATCAATAGATATTCTTTGTCTTCATCATCTCCCAAGCCAATCATTGCCAAATCGTACAATATTTTTGTCCACTCTTGCACAGTTTTGCCATACACAATCCCATTTTTTCCATATTGTTTGATTTGAATAAGACCATCTTGAGCTGATTTGGTATCACAATTCTTTAGCATTTCCAAAAGAGTTTTTATATTATTTTGATTGTAAAATATACCCTTTAATAGCGTTGTATAATTTAATGCCCTATCTATAGGTAAACTATCAGCCACTCTCATCTCTATATATCTCTTGACTCTTACAAAATTAAAGACCGTACTAAGGATATGTTCGCAATCCTCATCTGTTATATCCCTATCTTGATAGCACTCCCATGTAGTTTTGTCAGTTGGAATAAGTTCAGAATTTTGATTGTAGAACATTGGGTTTATGTTAAGTAGATATTCTGCATAATCTTCTAAACAAAATTTTTCTTTATCCAACACATTTGACACAAATCCCGACCGTTCTTTGTCAGTATTATCCCATATATCCATTCTTACCAATGGTGGGGCAGGTTTACCCTCAAAAGTAGGAGTATTGCTAGTTAAGTGTGCCATAATTGGCACTAACAAATTAGCCAATCTATACTTGTTGGCAAAGTCTACATTGTCTACAAAATCTACTGTCACATGTGTAGCACTAGAACCACGCATCATTTGCAATCCCATCCCCCCCAAGTTGGCAAATCTTTCGTTCATGTGCATATATCTTGACTTAGGTAGCAATGATATATCTTGTGCTTTTGCCGTTGGGTGATATCCAAATGTAACCAACTGATAGCCCAAATTGTCCAATATTGGAGACAACTCTCTATAAAATTTTTTGTACTCAATATCTATATCCTTTACACTACCAAATTCTCCTATAGATACTTCAAATTGAGCACCAGGTTCTAAAGTCACTATTACATTTGGTCTTGTAAGTCCAATAAGATATTCTCCAGAATAATGACTCTCCTCATAAAAAGGAATAAGTTGTTTTAAAATAAATTCTATACCATTTTCTTCATAAAAATCTACCATCTCTAGACTATTTTTTTTTACTACAAAATGCTCCAACTCTAGTCCCAACAATTGCTTTGTGGACAAATCATTCAAAAAATAATTTAGCAATTTCTTCTTTAATCTATTGTATTTATAATTAGAATCATTTTCTATACTATCATTGTTTGTATTTGATTTACTCATATATATTTTTTTAGTGATACCTTTTAGATTATGTTAGAATATATTGTATCAATGAAATTGTGATTATTTTTCAATGCTTTAATATCCTACAAAACTAAAAGTCACCAAACTGCTTTCCACCCAAAATATGCACATGATAGTGCCATACAGATTGCCCTGCTCCCTTGCCTTGATTGACAATTAATCTATAATCAACCAAATCCAATTGCTCTTTTATGGTAGATATCTTCTTCAACATTCTACCTACTATTTGGGACTGATAATAATCTGCATCTTCCATAGTTACAAAATGAGATTTTGGGATTGCCAAATAGTGCAGTGGAGCTCTTGGGTGCAAATCTTTTATAATTGCAAAATCACCGTCTTGATAAAGAAGTGTAGCAGGTATTTCACCTTTAATAATTTTGCAAAATATGCAATTGTCAACTGTAACTGTGTTATCTATAGTGTGTTTCATATCAATCTTTAGTTATCAATTCTCCTACAAGCCAATCTTTTTCTATTTTGACTATTTTGACAGTAGATATGCTATTTGGTTGTGCATTATCACAAACTACTTTGCAATAATTGCGAGTATATCCTGATGGACAACTTCCATCAGATGCATTTTCAAACACTACTTCGTGGATTAAGCCAACTTGTTTGGTTAAAAATTTTTGCCTATTATACTCAATCCTTTTTTGCAATCTTTCAAATCTCTCATCTACTATAGACTTAGGCAACTGTGGCAAGCGAGATGCCACAGTACTAGGTCTAGGACTAAACTTAAAAGAATGTACATCACTAAATCCTACACGGTCTACTATATCTAAAGTATTTTCAAAATCATGCTCAGTCTCTGTTGGATATCCTACAATAATATCTGTAGTGATAGCACTATTATCCCCCATTATTCTTCTAATAAGTTCAACTTTATCTTCAAATTCTACTATTGTATACTTGCGATTCATAGCTCGCAATACCTTGTCGCTTCCACTTTGCAATGATAAATGAAAATGATTGCAACCGTTATTGCGTACCATAGCGTCTAACAATGACACATCTATGGCATTGCACTCTATACTACTAAGCCTAATTCTAGCGTCTGTCTGTATGCGTTCAACAAGTCCCGCCAAAGTACTATTGTTGTCTCTACCATATGCCGTAATGTTGATACCTGTCAACACTATCTCATTGGTATTAGCTTGCAAAACATCATTTGCAATATCAATGACATCTCTACTTTTGCTACGACCTCTCAAATATGGTATTATACAAAAACTACAAAAATCATTGCAACCGTCTTGTATCTTTATGTGCTTTCTAGCTCTCTTTACTTTATTGACAACTTTTTTAGATACCGTGCTATTAAAATGCGAATTGTGCTCAAAACTATGCATATTCACAATTGTAGACACTATATGATTTTTGTCAATAGCCCCTGCTATTACTTTAGCTCCGGCAAAATACTCATCTTTGCAATTAGCTACTGCACAACCACAAACATAGACTACAGCATTTGGATTAAGACTCTTTGCTCTTCTACATACTTGCCTAGACTTTCTATCTGCTTCTACTGTCACACTACAAGTATTGATGATATACACAGACGCAACTTGCATCAAGTCACTTGCCCTAATGCCAATTTTGCCAAATTGTGCAACTAGAGCTTCACCCTCACACTGATTTGTTTTGCAACCCAAAGAGTAGACTACTACATCTATACTAGTTTGGTCTCTTTTATATTGTATATCTTCTACAATTGCTATAGGCTTTATATCATCTATACAACGATCCAACTCTATTGATTTTTCACATAAAGCTAAAGCACTTTGTATGTTATTTAAATTTGACATTATTATATTAAAAACTATCCTACCGTAAGCAAGCTCATCACAGCTATAGCAGCTGTCTCTGCTCGCAAAATTCTATTTCCTAATGATACTGGCACAATAGTTGTCTCATATAGTTGCAAAATTTCATCTTCACTAAACCCACCTTCACTTCCAACAACCACATTGCAAGCACTTGCTTTAATTAATTTGGGACTATTGAGTGCAAACTTGATTGGTATTGTAGCTTTTTCATAAGCAAATATTGTTGCTGGATTGCTTTGTATATCTTGCAAAACTTTTTTAAAATCTACTGTATCAGCAATCTCAACCAATTTGCTTCTACCACATTGCTTGATGGCACTTATTGATATTGAATTCAATCTAGATGTATTTGCTTTCTTAGATACAGTGTATTGAGATATAAATGGAATAATTTTGTACACACCCAACTCTACAGCTTTTTGTATAGCAAATTCCATTCTATCAGAGTTTTTTAATAAACCCAAATAAAGCACAATTTGTTTTTCAAATTCTTGCTTATTTAATTCCTTTGATAATATATTTAGTGTTGTACTATCTTTAGATATACATGATATTTGAGACAAATAATCATATCCATCACCACACCACAATATCACAGTATCTCCTACAACACACCGCAATACATTAGCAAGATGTCTATGCTCTTGTCCTAAAATCACAACACTGTCACCAACAATATTATCACAAAAAAATCTTCTAATTGTCATGTCGTCTCATTACCAAAGCACCCCATTCGCCTTGTATATTTTCTTCAATCAATTGCCAACCATTTTTTAAATATACTTGTCTTACACTGTTCAGTTTGTCTAAGATAATTCCACTTATAATCAAAATAGTAGATTCACATACATCAATTGTAGTGTGCATATCACTGTCTAAACGAACAAGACTATCTCCTATACTACCATTAAATGTATTCTTTGTCAACTCATCAGCTAATGTTGTCAACAAGCTTGCAGTAAGATTTGCTACAATAATGTTGTATTGCATGCTATCTCCATTCAAAAAACTAACCTTAGACAACTTGTATCTATCTATGTTTATGTTATTTAGTGATAAATTGTACTGTGTAGCCTCAACAGCTTGCGAATCAATATCACCAAATGATACAAAACCCGCACCCAAAGACAATGCAACCAATCCCAAAATCCCACTACCACAACCTATATCTGCTACTTTTGCCCCATTATATACATATTTTTGCAATGCACATATACACATACTAGTAGTCTCATGATACCCTGTACCAAACGCACTAGCCAATTGCAATTTGACTGTAGGTTTATTGAATTGCGTTGTTTCCCATTCAGGTATAACTACCACATTGCCATAATCATGAGCTTTGAAATACAATTTGTACTGCTCTATCCACAAATCAGGATCTACTTCAGTTGTATCAATCTCCAAACTCCCCACATTTAATTGAGAGTTATTTTCAAACTCCTTTAACTTCTCAACAATTTTGTCTGTTATGTCAGTATCAAAAAATCCACTCACTATTGCAGTGTCCCCACAATCCTTTAGCAATTCGCTGTCTATATAATCATACTCTATACTTTCGTCCAATGACTCCTCTACTTGCACTCCTGTAGTGTCTAAATCCCAAAGCAAACTTGACAATTCATCTACAAAATGTATATTAGTTGTAATTGAAATTTTGTATTGTTTGTTTTTCATACTAAAAATAAAATTACTTCGGCATAACTAAATAACCGAAGTAATATATATTACAAATATCAAGAATTTTTTAAAAACTCCTTAGACTTGCTAAATTGCTCTGGTTTGAATGACCTATTAAGTTCTTCTACGAGTTTTCTTTGCTCTTTATTGAGTTTGTCAGGCAATTCAATCTCTACCGTAAACAACAAATCTCCTTTGTTCCGCTTGCTTTCTATCCCCTCTCCCCTTACTCTAAATGTAGTATTAGTTTGAGTACATTCGGCAAGAGTAATTGTTTTTTTGTCACGCAAAGTAGGGACTAAAATCTTGCCACCAATCAAAGCTTGCCCAAATGGTATAGTAAGCGTAGCATGCAAATCAAGCCCTTTGCGTTTGAAGATTTTGTGTGGCGAAACATTGATTATAAGTATAAGATTGCCCGAACGCTTTCCTACTCTATCTCCCTCACCTTGCACTGTCATAGCCTGCCCTTGCTCTACACCTGCTGGAAATACTACACTCAAATTGACAGTTTTGCGAATAGATTGCTTGCCATTACATGCTGTACATTTTTCTTTTATTATCTTTCCTGTACCATTGCAAGAATTGCAAGGTCTCTGTTGAACTATTCTACCAAATGGTGTATCCTGAGCCATTCTCATACTACCACTTCCACCACAAGTACTACACTTGGTAAAAGCTGTACCATTCTTCGCACCAGTACCATTGCACGGATTGCAAGATTCGTATCTTGTTACGGACACATCTTTAGTAACACCAAATGCCGCTTCTTCAAATGACAAAGATACAGTCATTTGTATATCTCCGCCACCACTTCCACCTGATGCCCCACCATTAAAAATATTGACAAAGTCATCAAAAAAGCTAGAACCAAATCCACCTGTACTACTAAAATTGCCAAAGTCAAAACCAGATCCACCACCGCCAAAATTGCCAAATGGACTAGGATTGTCATATGCTCGGCGTTTGTCAACATCTGACAATGTATCATACGCCTCGTTTATTTCCTTAAACTTCTTAGCAGCATCTTCGTTGCCAGGATTGAGATCTGGGTGATATTTTTTTGCTAGAGTCCTATACTGCTTTTTAAGTTCGTCATCACTTGCATCTTTAGAGACCCCTAGTATTTCATAAAATGATTTTGCCATAAATATAGTTTTAAATTTTAATTAGCTTAGAGTAATCAATTATCAACTCACTAACTATCTTCCATTGTAGTATCTTGCACATTGTCATTAGCACCCGTTGCTCCAGTATCTTGATACAACTTTGCAAATATATCATTAGATACTTGTTGAAGCTTTTCTAACGCTGTTTTGATTTCATCAACATTGTTAGATTTAGCTACTGACTTTACAGATTCTAGTTCTTTTTCTAATGATGATTTGTCTTCACTAGAAATCTTGTCTTCATTTTCTTTTAGTACTTTTTCTAAATTAAATACAGTACTCTCTGCTTGATTTTGAGTCTCTACCAAAGTTTTTCTCTCATGGTCCTCAGCTGCAAACTTTTCGGCATCTTTTATAGCTTGTTGTATTTGTTGTTCTGACAAATTGGTTGAAGCTGTTATTGTTACCTTTTGCTCCTTGCCTGTACCTTGGTCTTTTGCAAATACATGAACAATACCGTTAGCATCTATATCAAAAGTAACTTCAATCTTAGGCACTCCTCTAGGTGCAGGTGGGATTCCAGTCAATTCAAATCTAGCCAAAGTTTTGTTGTGTGCTGCAATCTCTCTCTCTCCTTGCAAAACATGAATATCTACAGATGGTTGACTATCTGCTGCTGTACTAAATACCTGAGATTTTTTGGCAGGAATTGTACTATTGCGTTCAATCAACTTTGTAAAAATTCCTCCTACTGTTTCAATACCTAAAGACAATGGAGTAACATCTAATAGCAAAACATCTTTAACCTCGCCACCCAACACACCACCTTGTATAGCTGCCCCAATAGCTACACATTCGTCAGGATTTATTCCTTTAAATGGTTCTTTGCCAATGAGCTTCTTTACCGCTTCTATTACAGAAGGTATACGAGTGCTTCCACCAACCAAAATTACTTTTTCTATGTCAGCTGCTTTGAAAGATGCATCCTTGAGAGCTTGTTCTGTAGCCTTTACAGTTTTTTCTACTAGTGCAGCCGTAAGGTTGTCAAACTTAGAGCGTTGAAGTTCATAATCCAAGTGCAACGGTCCTGCTTGACCTTGAGATATAAATGGCAAGTTGATAGCAGTCTTTTGCAAAGTAGACAACTCAATCTTAGCTTTTTCAGCAGCTTCTTTGAGTCTTTGCAATGCCATCTTATCTTTAGACAAGTCTATGCCGTTATCATTCTTAAACTGTTCTATCAACCAATCTATTATTTTTTGGTCAAAGTCATCACCACCTAGACGATTGTCACCTGCTGTTGCCAAAACTTCAAATACACCATCACCAATTTCCAATATAGATATATCAAAAGTACCACCACCCAAGTCATATATCAATATCTTTTGGTTTTGGTTTTGTCCCTTATTCAAGCCATATGCCAATGCCGCTGCTGTAGGCTCATTGATAATACGCAATACTTCCAAACCTGCTATTCTACCGGCATCTTTGGTAGCTTGTCTTTGACTATCACTAAAGTAAGCTGGCACAGTAATAACCGCTTGAGTTACTTTGCTACCTATATAAGCTTCGGCATCTGCCTTAAGTTTTGACAATATCATTCCAGATATCTCTTGAGGACTGTATTCTTTGTCATCAATCTTTACCTTGCGATTGATACCCATGTCTCTTTTGATAGAAATAATAGTCCTATCAGGATTTGCAACAGCTTGTCGCTTTGCAACTTGCCCTATAAGTCTTTCGCCATCTTTATTAAATCCAACCACACTAGGAGTGGTTCTAGAACCCTCAGCATTTGCAATTACTACAGGCTCTCCACCTTCTAGCACTGCAACACAAGAGTTTGTAGTTCCCAAATCTATCCCAATTATTTTGCTCATAATAATTTATTTTCCTTATTCGTTATATTTTGTTATTTTAATATAAAATTGCTATCAAAACAATCCAAAAATCCAATTTATCTTTTCCTAAATACAATACAAGGGGCGTTCTATGCCTTATAACCCACCTTTACTTGAGCATGTCTAATAACTTTGCCACCCATACTATATCCTCTTTGCATAACTTCTACTACCTTACCGTCCATATCAGGGTCTTGCACTTCTACACGCATGAGAGCATTGTGCAATTCTGGATCAAATTTGTTGCCCTCACTCTTCAATTCTTCTACACCCAAATTTGATAATACAGTCTCCATCTTCTTAGATATCATAACTACGCCATCTCTAGATGCCTTATCTTTTATCATATCTATTGCATTGTACACTATATCCAATACAGGTATCATAGCAACAGCTGCTTCACTCTTGCCCTGTGATACCATGTTGATTGACTTTTCTTCTGTGCGTTTTTGATATTGCTTAAAATCATCTTGCAATCTTTCGTAGGCTTTGTTGAGTTCTTCTATACGAGTCCTATCTTTTTGATTGGCTATTTGCATTGCCTCAAATATACTCTTAGCCTCTTCTATTTCCCTTTGTCTCAAATCCTTAAGCTGAGCAAGTTCGTTGGTTGCATCTATACTATCTGGATTTATATTCATTTTTCCATCTTTATTTTTACTAGAATTTTGTTTGTCATTGTTTTGTTCCATTATTCACCTCCATCAATTCTTCTTTTTCATTCACTACGCCTATAGACATAGCATTGTTGATAGCTGTACCAATATAATCTAGTAAGGATACAATTTTGGGATAATCCATTCTCATAGGTCCTATAACCCCTGCATTGCCTATACTTTTGCCACCTACGGTATAAGTCGCAGTCACTATTGCACATTCAGGCATACCTTGTCTTATCTCATTGTCTTGTCCTATTTGTATATTAAAATTCATTTCACCCTTTGACTGAAGGACAGGAACCAAATCGGTCTTAGCTTCCAACATAGACAACATTGCCTTAGCTTTGGCAAGATTGGCAAACTCAGGTTGTTCCAATATTTTGCTACTTCCCTCTAGCACAATATCTTCCATCGTACTCTCATGAGCATATTTCTTTAACACATCTAATACAGTATCAAAAAATGCTCTAAAATTGGCTTTAATATCAGTTATTATATTTTGACTATTGGCTATTTCACCAATACTATAACCACAAAAAGCATTGCTAACAAACTCAGAAGCACTCAACAACTCCAAATCTGACAAATATGGCGGTATATCCATAGTGGCATTGTTGATTAAACCACCATCTGTCATTATAATTATCAAAGCTTGAGTATCTGCAATCTTGACAAACTTAATATTTTTTACTACCAAAGCATCAGTATTGTTTGCATATGCCACACTTGTCAAATTGGTAACTTCACTAATCACCTTAGCAGTAGCTTTGAGCATATCGTCAATTTCTACTATCTTGTGATCAAAGTATCTCTTTATCATGTTTAGCTCACTGTCGCTCAACATGCGTTTTGGCATTAGCTTTTCTACATACAACCTATATGCCAAAGCAGTAGGTACTCTACCCGCACTAGCATGTGGCTGTACCAAATATCCCATTTCTTCCAAAGCGGCAAGCTCATTTCTAATTGTGGCACTACTAACATCAGGCAAATGTCTATCTCTTATCTCCTGACTACTAATAGGCTCACAACTACTTATATAACTATCTACTACGGCTGATAGTATTTTTTCTTTACGATTTGATAGAGACATATTTACAATTTTAAACAACCAATGTTTGTATAAAAATATAGTGTTAGCAATCACATGATTGGATTGCTAACACTATTATAGCAAAAGTGCTAAGTAATGTCAAGTATTTTACCAAAGTTTTATCAAGTTTTTAGCAGATTTTACATTAGAGTGCTAAAGTAAACCTACCTAACTTTTCTCACTTTTCTTTGTCCCCATCTCATCATTTTAGTATTTTTTATTACCAAAATAGTATGTCGCCATGTCCATATAGACAATACAACAAAAACTATCAACATAGCATACAACCCCAAAACTGCAAAGTCAGTATAAAACATCAAAAATGCTATCACTATTGCAATCATAGCAAGTATCATGGCAAAAATAGTGTGATTGCTTGCACACAATTTTACGCTATGACGCTTGGCAAAAAAAGGTTGCATTAGATTGGATACATTAAAAGCAATCAATCCAAACATCAATATATATATTTCATAATCATGCAACATCATATACAATGCAACCTCCTTATTATTTTATTTGATTATATTAAATCCAAAACAACTATACATCGCTATCTATGTCATCATATCTATCCAAAAATCCATATTGCTTGTCGCCTATCTTGTACCCTATTATTGCGTCTAAGTTGACATTGTACACTGACTTGAATATATTTTGTGGTGCTGCAATATTGTCTTTTTTTAGTGACTTTATCAATTGCTTAATCTCCCCCCTTTTGCTACTCTTGGGGTCATCGCAATCTTCACTTAGAGGGCAGCCACACTGTATAAAATGCAAATCATTGTAAGCAACCCAATTTAGAATAGCCTTTTCTTGCACATGATACATTGGTCTAATCAACTCTATACCATCAAAATTTTTGGACTTAATCTTGGGCATCATTGTTTGAATCCTACCATTGTAAAGTATACCCATCAAAATAGTCTCTATTGCATCGTCAAAATGATGCCCCAAAGCTATCTTGTTGCAACCAAGTTGTTGCGCTTGATTGTACAAATGCCCTCTTCTCATTCTAGCACACAAATAACACGGAGATCCATCTACAGTAGTAGTAACCTCAAATATATTAGCATTAAAAATAGTAGCTTCTATCTCAAACAAATCCAAATTTCGTTGTACTTGTTCTTTGTTAGATTGATTATACCCAGGATCCATAGACAAAAACACAACTTCAAAATTCTTTTGCTTGTGTCTAAGCAATTGCCTAAAACACATTGCCATCAACATACTATCTTTGCCACCACTTATACACACAGCAATCTTGTCTCCATCTTTTATCAAATCATATTCATTAATACCTGCCACAAATGGTTTGAATATTGTATTGCGATAAGTTGTATTGAGACTGCGTTCTATCTCTTGAGCCTTCGTTCTAACCTTTTTAGGCTTTTCTAGTACCACCTGATTCAAAATTTCTTTTTCTATCAACCCTATATCTATTTTGTCCATTGTATCTCCTTATATTATATCACATATTTTGTTATTTACAAAACAAAATACAATAACATCAAATTGTAAACATTTAGTAAATTAACAAACAAAATCTATTAATGCAAAAATACAAATAGTGATTGATATTTTCAACCTCTATTTGTATTCTATTTTTATGATTTTCAAATTTATTATACAATTTCAATATATTTATGCCAAAGCTTTGGCAAATTTGATAATTTCATCAAAATTTGGCTGTTGAGTTACTTCTTCAACATATTCAACATGCACAATAAGGTCATCTTTGTCAACAACAAATGCTGCTCTAGTCAACAACCCAACTTCTTTTATCATTGTTCCACTAGCAAGAGCAAATGTCCTTGTCTTGTAATCAGAAACTGTAACAATATTATCTATTCCCTTTGCACCACACCATCTACTTTGAGCAAATGGCAAATCCATAGATACAACATAACATGTCACATTTGGAATATCCTTGATAAGCTTGCTAAATGTCAATACTTCCAAATCACACACAGGTGTATCCAAAGACGGTACAGTCAAAAATATCCTAACCCCGCTTGTATCTTGAGTAGTGAAATTGCTCAAATCACTTTTTATAAGCTCAAAATCAGGCAAACTGTCTCCCATTTGCAACTGTTGTCCATCAAGAGTAACAGGCTTGCCTTGAAATTTAATTTTCATATATTTCCTCGTCCAAATATATAAATACATATATATTTGTATATTTAATAATAGTTATTGTAATAAAGTTATTGGAGGCATCACCCGGATTTGAACCGGGGAATAAAGGCTTTGCAGGCCCTTGCCTTACCACTTGGCTATGATGCCCCAATGCAATTATTCTATCATACAAAATTAATATAGTCAATTTATTTTTGCCTATTAAAAGTGCTACAAACAAATTTTGACACCAAACTTTTTGTCAAAAAAAAATTCAACTACCAAATAATCGTTAAAATTTTAAAAACTACAAACAACATCAGTCTATATTATTTGCTCCATTTGGTCTCTAGTATCTCATTAGCACGAGCAATAATTTTGTTTGGTATGCCACTCAATGCTGCAACTTGTATTCCAAAACTTTTGCTTGCACCACCCTTTGCTAGTTTGTTGTTGGATTGAATTTTGTCTTGTTTTTCTTGTACTGTCATTTGATAATTGTGGCAACCTGTCAAACTTTCTAACTCAGTAAGCTCTAAATAATGCGTACTAAACAATGTAAATGCTTTAGTATTTTGAGTTAGATGTTCTACTACTGCCTTGGCAATGCTTATTCCGTCATAAGTAGCAGTACCTCTACCTAGTTCGTCCAAAATCACTAAACTAGTATCTGTGACATTGTTGAGTATTGTAGATAACTCTACCATCTCTACCATAAAGGTACTTCTACCACTCAACATATCATCGCCACTACCTATCCTAGCAAAAATATCGGTAATTGGCGTAAGTTCACAACTCAACGCTGGAACAAAACTACCAATTTGTGCCATTATTGCTATCAATGCAACTTGACGCATATACACAGATTTGCCAGACATATTAGGACCTGTAATAATCATAGTTTGGTTGTCTATATCCAAACTAGTGTCATTAGGTACAAATCTATCTGTCAATCTCTCTACTATAGGGTGTCGCCCTTCTACTATATTAAGGATAGATTTTTTACTGTCTACAACTTGTGGTCTAACATAACCATATTGCAATGATATTGTAGCAAATGACAAATAACAGTCAATCTCAGCGATAGCATCAGCTGTAGTCAATATAGACTTAACAAAAGGATTGAGTTGCTCTAGCAATTTGTCATACAACTCTATCTCTATCTTCTCCATACTTTCTTGAGTAGAAAGTACTCTACTCTCTATGCGTTTCAAATCATCACTAGTATATCTCTCAATATTGGACATAGTTTGTTTTCTAGTATATCCATAAGGGACTTTTCCCGTATCAATCTTTGGAACTTCTATAAAATAACCTATAATCCTGTTGTATCCTATCTTAAGCTTTTTGATACCCGATCTATCTCTCTCAGTAGCTTCTAGCTTGGCGACTATTTTAGATGCTTCTACCTTAAAATCTCTCAACTCGTCCAATCTCTTGTGATAGCCATCAGCGATTACATAGCCATCTTGTGGTCTCAAAGCAGGCTCTTGTAGTATTGCACTCAATATCAAGTCCTTGATATCTTGATGACTATTGACTACATTGTTGATAAGATAGTCTAGTCTACTAGACTTGTCTTGTAGAGTTGTTATAAATTGTACAATATCTGGGAGTAATGCCAAAGATTTGGCCAACAAAATCAAATCTTGAGGACGAGCATTTTTGTGCGTAATACGCATACTCAAGCGTTCCAAATCTCGCATGTTTTTAAAAAGCTTGGTCAACTCATCAGCCACCCGAGCATCATCATATAGGGCATTTACGGCGTCTAGACGAGCATTGATTGCGTTGCAATCTACCAATGGAGCCAACAACCACCCATTGAGTTTGCGTTTGCCCATATCAGATTTGCATGAATTGATAGCTTGTATAAGCGTCCCCTTTCTACTTCCATCACGCATATTAGCAACCAACTCCAAAGTATACTTGGTATAGTGATTGAGTGACATATATTGTTGTTTATCACAAATAGACAATTCTTTGAGATTGCTACTAGCTTTGTGTGATTGTCCAATATATTCTAGCAATGCCCCAACAGCACACATTGCCATACTATCATTTTTGACTTTGTTGTAAGTATCGCTATTCAAATATTGCTTGGCAATGTTTGTGGCTTTGTCTATCTCAAACGCCCAATCATAATATTTAGAAAAACTAGGGCAATCACCAATTCTCACAACACCAAAGTCAAAGCTAGACAATAGAGTAGCATCATTGCAAATTATCTCTCTAGGTCTAATAGTACTCAACAACTCTTCTAGTTTTTGCTCATTGTCACATACTTGCAAATTAAACTGCCCTGTAGATATATCTGCCCACGCAACCCCAAATGAGAGTTGTGGCTTGTTGTAATTAAATAGCGTAGTGCTTTCTATCCCGTACACACAACACAAATAATTGGATACATCTTCTCTAAGTATACTACTTTCCAACGCCGTACCTTGAGTGACAATACGAACAATATCTCGTTGTACCAAACCCTTTTTGTCAGGCAAAGATGTCTGCTCACATATAGCCACTTTGTACCCTCTATTAACCAACTTTGCCAAATATGTTTCGTATGCTATATGTGGGACTCCACACATCTTGACTTTGTCTTCTAGTCCACCATCTCGCCCTGTCAAAATCAATTCTAACTCCTTTGACACAATCTCAGCATCTCTAAAAAACAATTCATAAAAATCACCCAATCTATAAAACAACAGACACTCAGGCTCTCTTTGCCTAATATCCAAATATTGCCTAAACATAGGAGTAAGTTTGGACAAATCTTCAAGTCCGGTATACTCATGAGCAAATTGCGTATATGTGTACTGTTGAGATGTTTGTTTTTGTTGTCTCATTCAAAAAATTTCTTCCTTTGTTGTTGCTTTTTAGAATGTACATAAATCATTTTTGTAAAATTCAAATACCAAATACCAAAAAATACTTAATACAATTTGATTTATTTTATCTAGTATAACACAATATTATATACTGTTACAACAAATATATACTGAAATTCTCAATTAAAAACAAATACAAAACAATATAAAAATAGATTTATTTTATAAAAATGACCTATCCAAAATTGGTTAGGAGTGTACAAATATAGTACATTAAGATAGAAAGAAGTAATACTTAAAAAAATCACCATTAAAGCATTTAGTGGATTCGCACCCCCCAAGTGCTTTTTTGATTCTTTGTTTTGCGTCAAAAAAGAATCATGCTACTTTTGTTGATTGTTTGTGTATTATTAACAACTGCTTGTTCTACACTCTTAATTAGTTTTATGTAATACGCAATAAATTGACTATTGTATAAAGACTGTGATATAATCCCTATATGACAAATAACAAGCAATTGATACATCGCATATATCTTTGCATTGGTGCTATCCTAATACTCATAGCTGTCACCTTAGGCATGTACAGAGATGGTGCATTTGAATGGGGTACATTGAGATACTTCACATACTTGAGCAATATTTTGCTTGCAATTGCATTCGTTGTACTTGCAGTAGTCTACAACTTTAAGTATAGACACTATTTGATGTTTGCTGTGACTTTGGCAATAGTTGTAACTGGGTTGGTATACAACTTGTTGTTGGTAACTATCAATGGAGACAAACCTATAACTAGTGACTTTACCAACTTTATTATACACTTTGTAGCTATGATTTGGGCGGTAGTCAACTACTTAGTATTTGAAACAAAAGGTAAGCTCACAATACGACATATGATTGTTGCCACAATTTTTCCGTTTTGTTATTGGATTGTATTTATTGTAGCAGGATATTTGGTAGCAGATAGGTGGTATCCGTACTTTTTTATGGACACCGTCAAAAACAACTTCGGTGTACTGTTGATGTGGTTGCTAGCTCTTTTGGTTGCCTTTATTGCTTTAGGAAGTCTAATAATTTGGTTTGATAAAAGCAAAAATAAGGAAGAGTGTAAAAATAGAGTAGATTAATATTGAAAAATAACATCAAATAAAAACAACAATAAAGCGTTCGGGGGTTTGGGGGAATTCGCAATCCCCCAAGAGCTTTTTTGGTTCTTTTTTGGCGTCAAAAAAGAATAACACTGTTTTTGTTGGTAGTTTGTACCTTATTGTTAATGACCACTTGTTGTACACTCTCAAATAATAAGGTTCAATAATTTGGTTCAACAATGTCTTTTCTATTATGTTTAGTAAACAAAACACACGATAAAATCTCGTGTGTTTTGTTTTATCAAAATATAGCACCTACAAACAAACTAAATATTGCTATTTATATTATCTTCTTCTATAATAACTACTTCCATTGTTATTGCCATTCCTATTGCTATTGTTGCCAACTTGCACATCATCAATTTTCTTTGCTACAACTCTTTTATATTTGTGCTTAGTATGTTTGGATCTCAACAATGTTGCTATTATTACTACTATCAACAGCAACTCCAAAAATCCTCCACCGTACATCATCAACATATCTGTAGTACCCCAAGAATCTACAACAGCGGCTTTATCCCAAGAAGCATACAGTATTACTTCTTCGTCTACCCTATCCCATACATTGCTTCTAAAATATTTATCAATATACTGTACACCGTTTTCATCAAAAAAACCTAAAAATACATATCCATCTCGTTGTATTTGCTTGATTGTACTAAATAATTCTCCAAAATTTATTATTTGATTTTCAATGACACCAGAACCTGCATAATTTAATTTAAAAATAACTTGAGTTTTGAGTGGAATCCATTTGGCATACAATACAGTATATTTGTTATCAAATAATACCAGTCCATCACCAGTATTACTATAATACTGAGTGCCATTATTTTTGCTATCAAAAAAACCATCAAAACTATATCCAAATTTGGTAGGAATATTATTAGCAATATTAGGAAGTTGTTCCGTTTTCACTTCCATAATAATATTGTCAACCAATTCTCCAATAGCACCTCCATCAAAGTCTAATTCTATTATATTATTTGATTTTTCCCATCTTGCATACAATACTACATTATCTTCATCTTTATCCCAAACACTTGTAGATACCATATTTTGGTCATAATATTGCTTTGCATAATCAAATTCTGTATTGTCATAAAAACCACAAAATGACATCAAAGCAATTGTTGGGGCATTTATATCACTTGGCATAGGTTGATTGACCACCACATCAATATTATTTTTTCCACCAAAACCATCATTGAAGTCAAGTACTACTTTTTTGTATTGAGCATATGAAGCATACATTGTAATACCTTCTTCTTTATCATATGCAACTAAAGGATTCATATCTTTGTCAAAATATTTTGTACCTGTGCCATCACTATTGCTATAATATCCAACAAAAGCATTGCCAGACAGTTGTGGTGCTTTTAAGTCACTAGGCAAAATTTGTCCTGTCATAATTGAAAAGCTTTTATCTCCACCTTCACCACCATTGCTATCCAAACTTACTTCATAAATTTTTTGTTCCCATCTTGCATATAATTTGAAAAATAAATCGGTATTCTTCCACACTTTTGCACTTTTCATTTGACTATCATAATATTGAGTAGTACCCAACAAATCAAACATACCAACAAAATAATAATTGACTCTAGTAGGTATTACCAACTTTTGCCCACTCAAATCTGTAGTAGGCATATCAAAATCATATGTTGCAACAACATTTATAATATTGTTGCCGCTACCAAATTCACCCTCATTTGCATCCAAAAAAATCTCACTAGTGTAGTTGCTCCATCTTGCATAAATTATCCCTCCATATTGATATTCCCATTTTGCAACTGGAATCATATCTTTACTATAATATTGCAAAGCCGTTGAGCTAGTCCCTGCATAGTATCCATCAAAATAATAACCTGTTTTCACGGGTTTGGACACCCCTGTTGGAAGAGTTGCACCATATGCAACTGATACAGAGTCACTCCCACCATATCCACCTTGTTTGTCAAATTCAATTCTGTATTCTTTTTTGCTCCAACATGCATATCCTGCAAATTCATTATAGTAATTTGCAACAGGATTCATATTGCTATCATAAAACTTAGTACTGCGTGTATTGTTTTCTTCGGCATAAATACCTTCAAATGTATACCCATCTCTTGTAGGTGCATATCCTACTACATCTACATCACAAGTATTGAAAGGTGGCGGAACAAAAGATACATCAACCCAAAATCTTGTTGGAAAAGGATACATCATATATGCATAGTCCGAAGCAATATTATCATAAGATTGACTATATTGACTACCATTGAAAATAAACCTAAAAGTAAATTTGCCACCAGAGGCTACCAAATAAAATTGTAAAGCTCTAGAATTGATATCATTGCTATTTGTGTCAATATTGTTTTCCAAACTGACAGCACCACTTTCTTGTTGAGATGATAAGCTATCATAACCAACTTGATGAACTTTGTTGTCTAAATTTATAGCACTATCTTGTTGTTGGTCGTAAGAACTATCATAACTATCAACTTGACTAACATTTTGACTAACATTGTTAAATTTCAAAAAAACAGCAAACAGGCATTGCAACAACAACATCGCTATCACAAAAAACATCACAACATTGTGCTTATAATATTGTTTCATTACAATTCTCCTTTTGAGAAACAAACATTTCCCAATATTTTTACTTAATATATTATACACAAATAGTCTATATTTGTAAACTAATACTCACAGTAGAGCATTTTACAATATTTTTTATCTAATATTTTTTGTTTACAATTTAGATGTTTTTAGGTAAAATATTTACACTTGCAATTGATAGTCAACAATATTAGAAATGTACAAATAGAGTACTTAAGATGGAAATTATAGTAACACCAAATTAAAATCGCTTGAATCATTTGGGGATTTAGGGGGATTCCCCAAATGCTTTTTTGGTTCTTTTTTGGCGTCAAAAAAGAATAATGTCTGTTTTGTTGATTGTTTGTATATTGTTAATATCCGCCCATGTACTCTCTCTATTTTTCATATACAATACTTATTGCCAAAATATGTAATTAATGATACAATATATTTGGGAGGTATCTTGTGCAACATACTGTAATATTTGGAATATTGGTCACTATACTCAACAACAAAAAAGTAACTAGAGAATATTTGAGTCAAAAATTTGAAATATCTATGCGTACAGTTGCACGCTATCTCAATGTATTGCTAGATGTAGGTATACCAATAGAGAGTATCATAGGTAGAAATGGTGGTATCTCCCTTAGAGATGACTATGCCCTTGCAAAAGGATTTTTGACGACGCAAGAGCGAGAAAGATTGATAGCATGTGTCAAAGCAACCGCACCTACATTTGATGACAATTTAAATTATCTAATAATCCAAAAACTAGAAGAGGCTCAAAAACGCACAAAACAAAACAAGAGTTTGGCAACACACCAAACTCTTTATATAGATGCAACAGGCACATACAATGACAAGTTCTATAAAGACAAAATATCTATTATCAATAGAGCAATACAAGATTGTACAATATTACAAATTGCACACTTAGAAAAATACGGCAATACTATTACGGATAAATTTGCACCATATTGCTTAGTGCTGACAGGTGGAAGTTGGTACTTGTATAGTATAAACCACAAAATTCAGGACTTTGTACTATTGAGATTGTCAAAAATACTCAATATTGTCAATACTCATGAGATATTTGAAAGACAAACAGTAAGCATAGATCAACACATGCTAGCTAGATTTGAAGAACCTACTATCAATCTTTGCATAGAATTTAGCAATCTAAGACTACAAGACATAACAGAGTGGATAGGGCAAGAAAATATCTCAACAGACCAACTATCGTATACCGCTCATGCCAAAGTACAAGGAGGCTCAACACTAATATCCAAGTTGCTATCGTTTGGAAGTGATATAAAAGTAATCTCGCCAACATGGCTAAGAGATGAAATGATGAGTGAGTGTAGAAGAATGATGGATTATTATAGTTTATAAAAATTGAGAAGCGTACAAATAGAGTACATTAAGATGTAAATTAAGTAACAACTATAATTAAAATCAACCTTAAAGAGTTATGGGGTTTGGGAAAATTCCCCGATAGCTTTTTTGATTCTTTTTTGTGTCAAAAAAGAATAATGCCTGTTTTGTTGATAATTTATATTACATTGTTAATAATATCTCATTGTACACTTTCAAAAATTGTTAGAAATCAAAAATCTCAAAAAATGATATTGATTGTTGTCACTCACTCCTAATCACATTCAATCCCAATTTTTTCAAATCATTTTCAATCCCAAAATATCCCCTATCTATAAAATGAACATTGTCAACTGTAGATAAACCATCTACCGCTAAGCCTGCAACAACCATTGCAGCACCACATCTCAAATCTGTAGCTTGAAGTTGTTGTGGAGCTAGTTTGCCAACGCCATTTATTATCAAAGAATTGTCTTTTATAGTTATGTCCGCCCCCATCTTGTTGAGTTGTGACACATGCCCAAATCTATTTTCAAACATATTTTCGTATACTATACTTTTGCCTTTAGCTAGGCTCAATACTACCACCAATTGAGCTTGCATGTCTGTAGCCAATCCGGGGAATGGGCGTGTCTTGATATGCCCTATACCCTGCAATCTACCATCACTTTGTACTCGCACCCAATCTTTGCCTACACCAATTTTGCAACCCATATCTTGAAGTATTTTGAGTGTAGCTTGACAATACATAGGATTGACTCCAACAGTAGTCACATCACCACCCAATCCCAAAGCACTAGTAAGTAGATAAGTACCTGCCACAATACGGTCACCAATAGGTGTGTATTGCCCACCATGTAGTTGTACTCCACCATCAATCACAATATTAGGCGTACCTGCCCCTGTTATATTACCTCCCATCAAATTGATAAAATCTGCAAGGTCTTGCACTTCGGGTTCGCAAGCGGCATTGAGTATAGTGGTTGTACCTTTTATACCACATGCTGCCATCATTAGATTTTGTGTTGCCCCAACACTAGGCATTGACAATTTTATAGTATTTGACTTTGGGGATTTAGGAATACATACTAGATTTTCTCCTTGCTCTACATCAAAACCCAATTTTTGCATTCCTGCTATATGTATATCTACTGGTCTTGCTCCAATATTGCATCCCCCCGGCAAAGCGATTTCTATAGTCTCACCATAAGTAGACAAAGGTCCTAGCAAGCATATACTAGCTCTAATACGATTGGCATAACTAGCATTGACTACCCACTTGTTGATACCGCTACAGTCAATAGTAGCAATACCGTTATCCCACTCTGCCTTAGCCCCCAAATCCTTTAGCAAAGATAACATGTTGAGTATATCCCCAAACGGGGCAATGTTATGTAGCACTACTGTACCCTTGCACATAGTACAACACGCAAGTATAGGTAGTACAGAATTCTTAGCTGCACTAATATCAATACTACCTCGTGGCGAAATCCCGCCATTTATCAAAAGTTGCATACTCCATTGTATGGAATTGATTGCAAAGTGTTACTTCTATATTTTAGGTGTTTGTATATAAACAAAATAGAGTGTACCACTAGGCAATTATTCACAATAAACAACAAACTTTCAACAAAACAGGCGTTATTCTTTTTTAACGCCAAAAAAGAACCCAGAAATCATTTAAGGAGATTCTCAACTCCACAAATTATTTAAGACTGTTTTTATTTGAGTGTTACTTTTTTCATACTAATGCACTCTATTTATATACTCCTAAACAAAAACTCAAAATTCGTTGAAAAACAAAATTTGTATTTTCTTTTACAAATAAATCTATTCGTCTCTTTGTTTTCGGCTCACAGTCAACAACTCATGATTGATTTTTATTTTTTGTATAATATTAGTAACTAGCAATTGAAGTTTGGAGTTTTTGCTATAGTTGGCTGAAGCAAAAAAGCTTATTCTCTTATGCTGCAAAAGTTGCTTTACCAAGTCTGTATTGGTAGTTTTTGTATTATATACCCCGATACTGTGTCCCCCTCTGTCTGTCACAATACTCATGGCAGGTATATCACTAAAACTATCACCTATATATATTATATTTTCAAATGGTATACGCCTAAGTTCGTGAGGCATGTGTGCATGTACAAGATGCTCATCACTTTCGTCTAGACAATTTTTGTTGATACGGTAGAGATACTGTGTCTTTTGAGTTGAGTTGACTACACGATTAGGCCAAACAGGTCTACCTTGTTGGTCATATACAAAACTAGAAGCGTATATAGCTTTAAAAAATTTTGCTATATGAGTTCCTTCAATAATCTCTTTTTGTCCTGCTGATATGATATAATGTTCTACAATCACACCACACTCATCAGCAAACTTATTTATTCTATCAAACCATGACAAGACTCCACTAAACAACTCTACCTTAGCACCCATATCCACAAAGTCCTGTCTAGTAATAGACAAATCAGGCGATTTTTTTGTAAAATCCACAATTAGCTTCATATAAGACAAAATTATATCCATACCATGTGCCTTAGCATAGTTGTTGGACATATCCCAAAATTCTACAGGTGTAGTTTTGAGTTTGTCAAATAAAGCATACTCTTGCATATCTTTAGGACTAAGAGTCTTGTCAAAGTCATAACAAATAGCAACTATTGGGTTGTCTGTGTTATTGTTTGTATCCATAATAAATAACAAATTAGGAGTATACAAATAGAGTACATTAAAATGAAAAATCTAATTAAAATCAACCTTAAATCGTTCGTGGAATTCATAATCCCAATAGATTTTTGGTTCTTTTTTGGCGTCAAAAATATCAACTACAAAGCTATCCCAAACAACTTACTAGCATTGTTGGTAGTTGCATTGTCTATTGCCTGCAATGACACTCTTCTCAAGTCTGCAACGAACTGAGCCGTATACTTTAAATTGGTAGGGTCATTTCTTTTGCCCCTATTGGGTACGGGTGACAAATATGGACAATCAGTCTCTATCAACATTCTGTCCAATGGTACAAATTTGGCAGCTTCTTGTATATTAGAAGCATTCTTGAATGTAACATTTCCACTAAAAGATATCATCATACCTATATCCAAAGCTTGTTTTGCCGTAGCTACATCACCACCAAAGCAATGCATGACCCCATTTTGCACTTTGTATTTATAAAGTATATCCATAGTCTCTTTAGTAGCATCTCTCATGTGTATTGCATATGGCAAATTTAATGACTTAGCCAACTGCAATTGATATTCAAAAGCCTCAACTTGAGCATTAAGACAGTAGTTGTCATAATGAAAATCTAGCCCAAATTCGGCAATTGCCACAATATTTGCCGTAGATGCCAAAGATTGTAGCCACGACAAATCTTGTCCACTGACACAATAATGTGGGTGTAATCCTACAGTAGGGTACAAAAGCTTGGGATACTTATTTGCAATAGCTATAGCAGCATTGCTAGAATCTTCGTTGGTCCCTATACAAATTACAGACTGTACTCCATTGTCTCTAAATGATGAAATAATATTGTCTCTATCTTGACTAAAATCATCATCTTGCAAATGTGCATGTGTATCTATCATATTATTTTTTGTTGCATTGCGAGTAAATTAAGTATATCAATTTTGTCAATTCAATCACATATCTACTTAATACTCTTTAGTTTTATTATCAAAGCATTGATATCACTTGGTGTAACGCCACTTATGCGTGAAGCTTGAGCTATATCTATTGGTTGAATTTTGTTTAGTTTTTCTATAGCTTCATTGGACAATCCAGGGATACCTGTATAGTCTGTTATAGTTATCTTTAAAATCTGTAAACGAGATATCTCTTTTAGTTCTCTATCCAATCTCTCTATATAACCTGCGTATTTGGTTTCGGCAACCAAAGTGTGTATTACTATTTTGTCATAATTTTGAAAAACTTTTAGCTTGCATACAGTTTGTGCATCTACTTCATTGATTTTTATAAAATTTTGTACAGTCAACACTGTAGATTGTGACAATGTCAATGCACCATTATCTATCAATGTAGATAATTCACTTAGTTCCAATCTATGACCAATCAATTTTCTAACTTTATCTAATTGTATCAACCTTGATTGATACAATTCTTTGCGTCTATCGCAAACCAAACCCAATTGTATGCCTATTGGAGTAAGTCTAAGCCAAGAATTGTCCTGTCGCAATCTCAACCTTTGTTCTGCTCTACTTGTCATCATACGATAAGGTTCTTGAGTACCTTGCGTAGTCAAATCATCTATCATCACACCTATATAGCTTTGATATCTATCAAATATAAGTGGTGGCTTTGACTTTATCCAAAGGCTAGCATTGATACCTGCTACTATACCTTGTGCGGCGGCTTCTTCGTATCCACTTGTACCATTGATTTGTCCTGCAAAAAACAGTCCTTTGATATTTTTTGACATCAAGCTAGGAGTAAGTTGAGTTGGGTCTATACAGTCGTACTCAATTGCATATGCATCTCTAAGTATTTCTACATTTTCCAACCCTTCAATACTACTATATACCTTTTGCTGTGCTTCTACGGGCAAACTTGTAGACAATCCTTGAACATACAACTCTTGAGTATCTTTACCTTCGTTTTCCAAAAAAAACTGATGTCGTTGCTTGTCAGCAAACTTTACTACCTTATCCTCAATACTTGGACAATATCTAGCCCCAACACTCAAATTGGTAGCATTCTTGCGATACTTAAATGTCTTGTGCAAATTTTGCCTAATTATATTATGGCTGTGAGTATTGGTGTGTCCCAAATAACATATTTGGGTATTTATTATAGGTTTGTCCGTTAAGTCACTAAAAGACAAAATATCATCATCACCCTTGTGTATCTCAAAGTGAGAAGTGTCTACACTGCGATGATGTATACGAGCAGGAGTACCTGTCTTGAACCTACGCATGACAAATCCCATCTTTTTAATGCTATCAGCCAATCCCAAAGAACGCATAAATCCGGCAGGTCCTTGAGGCAAACTTTGTTCTCCTATCAAAATTTGAGAATCCAAATACACCCCCGTAGCAATTACTACTACTTTTGCAACATATACTTGTTCTAGTTTGCTAGTCAATCTAAATCCATCGTCAGTCTGTACAATATCTACTATTTCGCACTGACGCAAAGATATGTTGTTATGTCTTTCTAATAGAGTTTTGGCAAAAGTATGATAATTGTATTTGTCAACTTGACTACGCAAAGATTGAACTGCCATACCTTTGGACGAATTGAGCATGCGAATTTGAGTAGCAGCAGCATCTGCTATCAAACCAATAACTCCCCCCAAAGCATCAGTCTCTCTCACCAAATGAGCCTTGGCAGTACCCCCAATACTAGGATTGCATGCAAGATATCCAATACTATCCAAATTGATACAACAAACAATCACACGATGTCCCAACTTAGCCAAAGCCAAAGCCGCCTCTATACCAGCGTGTCCTGCACCAACGATAGCTGCATCAAATGTAGTTGTATAGTTTGTCATTATTATTTATACTCAATTGATAAAATACTTAATATAAGACAATTTACAATCTTATAAATTTAAATGATTGTTGTTTGTAAAAATATTTCACTAATTATCAAAAATTTAATTACTTTTAAAAAGGAGTATACAATAGAGTTTATTAAGATAAAAAAGTAATGCGTAATTAAATAAAATCAACATTAAAGCGTAGGGGATTTTTTGTGGGGAATTACCACACAATAGCTTGTTGCACACTCTCATTTCAAAATATTATTTGCTATTGATAAAATCAATTCTTGAATATCCCTGTCAATCTATGCCACCAAAATCTGTGTGTAGTAACTACTGCCAAACTTGCTATCAACAAACCCAACATTATCCACGCACCACCACCAAAATAATCATCAATATTGCCACCTGACTTGACTTGTATCCACATCATATTTATATTTTCTTTAGCGTCACCCCAATCTTGATATGCCGCTACTCTATTGATAACATCATTAGGTGGAAAAAGAATATAAATATAATTTTGCAAAAAATCAATTTCTTCTAGCAATTCATCAATTTCTACTGACAGTACATCAATTTCTGTTAGCAATTCATCATAATCCCACTCTTCATCAAGCCAATCTTGATGTTGGTCATAGTATTCTTTTTGCTCTATCAAATATTGTACTTCATCTTCCAATCCTTGCATCTCATCTTCCAATCCTTGCATCTCATCTTCCAATTCTATACTATAATCATCATATACAGACTCAATTGGCGTTGTTGCTCCAATGTATTCCATATTGCTATATGCTATGTCATCTTTCAACAAAAATTGCAAAAAGTAGTTGGCAGCTTTAGGATTGCGTGCCGTCGTAGGTATTGCAAATGTATCTATCCAAGTATTGCTACCCTCATCAGGAACTACATATCTTAAGTCAGTATTGTCAAACATGGCATACCCTGCTTGAACACTCCACACCAAAGCCAACCACCCTGCCGTATCCGAAGCTGTTGCCAATCTTTCGTTGGCATCATCAACTGCATATGCCAACAAATTAGGTCTTTGGTCTATCAATGTCTGCCTAACTTTGTCTATATTTTGTTGACTTGTGTTGTTGATAGTGTTTTTTACCCACTTCACATGTTCTGGACTATTGAGTTCTATATTTTGTTCTTGCAACTCATGGCTATTTGCCCAAATACTACCTATGGCAAAAGCATCTGTCACACTGTCTTGCATATAAATCTTGCCTGAATATTCATTGCCAAAAATTGCATTCCAACTGTGTACATCATTGAGTGTATCAGGTCCTCGTACAGGGTCATAAAGTATTCCTACAGTTCCCCACAAATATGGTACACTATAATTCATTTGTGGGTCAAAGCTAGACTTGATTATATCTACTATATCACTATTATAGATTCCTTCTTCTATATCAAATGGACTATCCCACCCTTCATAAACAATATCCAAATCAAGAGGCATAAGCAAACCTTCTGTTTTCATTCGTGCTACCATGTAGTCAGATGGCACAATCAAATCGTAATCTGCTTTTTTGGATGCTATTTGAGTATACATTTGTTCGTTGGTACTAAATCCACTAGTCTCAACCCTAATTGGCTCTTGAGGAAATTTGTCATTATACCATTCTTCAAACTGGGGTATTACATCAGGAGATAGATAATCTTCCCAATTATAAATTCTCAACACTTGACTGCGTCCATTAGTACAACCAATAAGTGTAGTCAACCCAACAAACAAAACAATACAAGCTAATGATATATTTATTATTATTTTTTTCAATCTATTATCTCCAATTATTTAGTTTTATGTTGCCAATTTTTAATTAAACTATTGCTTTTTAAATAAAACCAACGATATAATCAAATACATTTATTTTACCGAATGCAATGCTCTTCTCAATCTTTCAGACAATTTTGCTCTTTGAGATGATACGGCATTAAATACCAACATTGCCACTAGTACAGTAACAAATACTATACTAGACAATGCCCTAAAAGTTGGATCTAATCCTCTAGAAATACTACTGTAGATAAGTGTGGATATAGTTTCTATACTCCCTTTATTGTACTGTGATACTATAAAGTCCTCTAGAGATAATGTAAATGCAATAGCAAACCCTGTTATCATACCTGTCAATAATTGAGGAAAAATCACTGTCCACATTGTACGCATATGTCCCGCCCCCAAGTCCAAACCTGCCTCGTATAGGTTGGGATTGAGTCTACGAAGTTTTGGGTTGACTGCCAAAATTACAAATGGAATAGTAAATACGGTATGTGCAATTATCAAAGTAGGATATCCATCAGGTAATGGTATCCCAATATTGGATATAGATATAAACAACAACATAAAAGCAATTGCAGTAACTATATCAGCATTTAGTATAGTTATTTGGCTACCTGCATTAACAATCTGTTTGAGTGGCTTTTTGAGATAAAAAATTCCAACTGATGCCAAAGTACCTATGAGAGTAGCAAGGGCAGCACTAGCTAGTGCAATAATAAGAGTATTTGTCAAAGCACTACTTATCTCTGGGTGAGTAAACACATTGCTAAACAACTGAGTACTAAAGCCTGACCATGTCATAGTATTGCTAGTAGTAAAGCTAAATACCAATATAACCAACAAAGGTAAATACAAAATAGCAATGCTAAGCCAAATAATTGTACGACCTACAACGACCTTTGTCTTTTTTTTGGCTACATTTGTCATTGTTTTGCCCCTCCCAAACTCCTGATATTTCTACGATTAAATCTATTTCCCACCAACATAACTAGCCCTACAAATATCAACATAATCATAGCCAAAGCACTAGCATAATTCCACATATTTAATCCATACAAATCATTTACCATATTTCCAAACAAAAAGAGATGTGCATCACCCAACATATCATTGATAGCAAAGCTAGACAGTGCAGGCATAAATGTCATCATAATACCACTTACTATACCAGGAACTGACAATGGCAATGTCACTCTTACAAAATTCTGCCACGAACTAGCCCCCAAATCACTACCTGCTTCTTTGTAGCTTTTATCCATACCTGACAATATAGTATACAAAGGCAATAACATAAAAGGGAAAAGATCATATACCATACCTATCAACACAGAAAAATATCCTTCACCCAAGCCAAGCATAGACAATAATTCTCTCAAAGCAAAAGTCCGCAACAAAAAATTGATCCACATAGGAATAATAAACAACAAAACAATAGTCCTACTTCTGTTTATACTAGCATTGGATAGAAGCAATGCTAGTGGGTATGCCAAAATTAGACAAATCAATGTCGTCAAAAATGACAACATTAAAGTCTGTCCAAATACCATATAGGTAGTTGCACTATTTAATAAATCAACAAAGTTGGACAAACTTAAGTTTCCATCACTATCTATCAAAGCATACCCTGCTAAAATAAACAATGGTATGACAACAAAGACAACACATATCACAATATATGGATAACTAAAGTGTTTTCGTTGAAATTGCAATTTTTTTATTTGTGTCATAATAATAGATTAGCAAACAGTCTACTAAGAAACTACTAATAATTAAGAAGTAAATTATGGATTATTTTTGATATTACTTTTTAAGTATACAACTATTTTTAACAATTGTATTTACAATTCTTCATCATTATTATCAATGTAATCATCTTCTTTTACAACTGCTGATAATTTGATTTTGTTTTTGTCAACTAATATGCCCACTCTATCCCCTATATCCCAATCATCTTCTGTATTGAGATAGATATCATTGTCATCATCAGTATATACTTGCACTTGATAGTGATTGCCTTTATAAAGAGATATAGCTATATTGCCACCTATTATACCATCTGCTTCATGGTCAGTTAGTATTACACTTTCAAAATCAAATTCAGCTTCTACTATTTGTCCATGTTCAAAACCTGTAGTATTGCATTCAAAGTATTCATCAAACAAAAGTATACTGTTATCGTCATGAATTAAAGCTTTGTATTTGTTAACAACTCTAGCTTTTTTCATGATATGAATTCCATTTGGTCTTATAGTAAGTGATACTCTTGTACCTATTGGACTACCCTCTACACTTTGTACACTAAACTCATAATCATCTACCACAACACGCATTTCATAATAATCACCCTTAAATATACTATCTATAACTTCTCCTACCAATCCACCCTTGTCAGGATTTTCCAACAAAATATCTTCGGGACGAATTACCAAATCTACCTTTTCTTCTTTAGCAAAACCTTTGTCACTACAATTGAGAATTCTTTCTAATACTCTTACTTTATAGTCTGCCACCATCTCACCTGACAATATATTGCTCTCCCCAATAAAGTCAGCTACAAAAGCATTCTTAGGTTCGTCATATATCTTTTTTGGAGTCCCTATCTGTTGAATAACTCCATCACGCATTACAACCACAGTGTCAGACATAGTCAATGCTTCTTCTTGATCATGGGTAACATACAAAAAAGTTATGCCCAAGTTGCGATGCATATTTTTTAATTCTATTTGCATCTCCTTACGCATCTTCAAATCTAAAGCCCCCAAAGGTTCATCTAACAACAATACCTTGGGTTCTAACACCAATGCCCTAGCTATAGCAACTCTCTGCTGTTGTCCACCCGATAGAGTGTCTATATCCCTATTGTCATATCCTTCAAGCCCTACCATACGCAAACCATAGTTGACTTTTTGGTCTATAACTTCACGAGAAAGCTTGGTAATTTTACCATCTATCTCTATCTTTTTAAGCTTTAATCCAAATGCAATATTATTGTAAACATTGAGATGAGGAAACAACGCATACTTTTGAAATACGGTATTTATACTGCGTTTGTTGGGAGGAATTTGTGTAACATCTACACCTTCAAGATATATCTTTCCCTCAGTACTAGTGTCAAATCCCGCTATCATTCTCAGCAAAGTAGTCTTGCCACAACCTGATGGTCCAAGCAATGTGACAAATTCACCTTTCCTTATCTTGAGATTGAGGTCATCTACAGCCGTCATATCTCCAAATCGTTTGGTAATATTCTTTACTTCTATTATAGTATCTTTGCGGTCAGGCTTCTTGATAGGATTTTGTATAGTTGATGTAGACATTTTTTGCTCCCATTCATTAAAAGTTTGGTGGACAACTCACCCATAATATTCTCAAATTGTCATCTGTATCATTTATCAAATAATGTATTTTATCAGCTTTATAATAAAAACTTTCACTTGCTTTTGCGATGTATTTTTTTTTACCCAAAACTACAGTAGCCTTTCCTTGCAACACATAACCAAACTCCTCCCCATCATGTGGGGTATCAAGCGGGGTACTAGAGTGAGGCGAAATAACTATTTCTATAGGCTCCAAACTATATTTTTGACTATTTGGAACTAACCAAATTGTAGTCAAATTATCAGCACACTTTTTTATATAATCATCATCACCAAAAACCACTTTGTCGTCATCTTCTATCTTGTCAAAAAAATCCGAAAGATTGCTACCCAATACCAATAAAATATCACTCAAAGTAGCAATAGATGGACTAGACAAGTCATTCTCCAACTGACTTATATATCCTTTTGTCAAATCACACCTATCTCCCAACTCTTCTTGAGTCAAATTTTTTTGTTGTCTCAATTCTCTTATCTTAGATCCAATTTCCATAATATACCACTAGATTTATACAAATTCCAATTCAATACATCCATTTTTACTCATCACCATTACAAACAAAATACTTTATTTTTATTGCAATTTTACTAAACTCAAAGTTTAATAAAATTAAACTTTGATACATTATATATTTTTTTTTATGTTATGTCAATAGATTTATAATAAAAAATTTGATGAAGTATTAAAAAATGTCAAATTGAAAAGACCATCACCAAACTTGCTAATTTGAATTTATATATATTAAAAAAATTTTATTATAAAACCTTAATTCTTTATTTATCAACAATATATTTATGTCAATACTTACAATTCATAGTATAGCACTTATTAAAAAAAGACACTTACTAAACTACTAATAAGTGTCTTTATATTTAATTTGCTTTACTCAACTCTGATTTTACATCTACCCTATCATACAACTTATCCAATGTTTGCAACCTATATACGCCATCACCAAATCCCAAAGCTTTCAAAACTTGTATTGGTTTTTCCGTCAAAAATGGCGACAACTGTTGACTTGATATTTTTATTGCTTGCAACAAATTGTACAGTACAACTTGAAGTCTAGCTTTGGATTGTTGTTGCTTAGCTAACAACCATGGCTTGGTTTCATCTATATACTTATTTGCAGATTGACAAAGATTGATTATACTTTCTAATGCTTTAGATAAGTTGAGATTGTCTACAAACTCGTCTACCAATTTAGGCAAGTTTTCTATCTGCTCTACCAATGCACTATCAATTGACTCACATTGACCATCATCTTTTGATATTATGCCATCAAAATTTTGATTCGCCATAGCAAATGTACGAGAAACAAGATTTCCATATGTGTTAACCAAATCTGTATTGTATCTATTAAGAAACATTTCCAAAGTATATGCACCATCTGCACCAAATGGAACTTCTCTCAAAAGATAGTATCTCACAGCATCTACACTGTACTTAGCAACCAAATCAAATGGATTGGCTGTATTGCCCTTAGACTTGGACATTTTATCTCCACCCAAAAGTAGCCAACCATGTCCATATACTTTTTTGGGCAAAGGTAATTTTAAAGCCATAAGTATACCTGGCCAAATTATTGTATGAAATCTTACAATTTCTTTACCTACTACTTGCAAATCAGCGGGCCAGAACTTATCAAATTTGGTAGTATCATCACTGCCATAGCCAAGCATAGTTATATAATTAGACAACGCATCTACCCATACATAGAGAGTATGTTTTTCGTCCCAAGGTACTGGTATCCCCCACTTGACATTGCTACGAGTTACCGCCAAGTCTTGCAACCCCTCCTTGATAAAATTGACCATCTCATTTACTCTAGATTGTGGTGCCAAAAAATCTGTATTTGATATCAAATCCAACAATCTATCTTGATACCTGGATAATCTAAAAAAATAACACTCCTCGCAAGAATCTATCACAGGGCGTTTGCAGTCAGGGCAACAGTCATCTACCAATTGTGCAGGTGTCCAAAAAGACTCGCATGGCGTACAGTATTTGCCTTCGTAGTTTGACTTGTATATATCTCCTTGATTGTATAATTGTAAAAATATTTCTTGAACTGCCTTGCAATGATAGTCGTCAGTAGTACGAATAAACATATCATACTCAATGTCAAGAATTTTCCAAAGTTGTTTGATATTTTCTGCTCTTTCATCTAAATGTGTCTGAGTACTTAATCCTTTAGACGCTGCTACATCAGCAACTTTTTGTCCATGTTCGTCTGTACCTGTACCAAATATTACTTGATACCCCTTACAACGCTTATATCTAGCTAGAGCATCACAGTTGACTGTAGTATAACAATGTCCTATATGCCAATCCCCACTTGGATAATATATAGGAGTAGTAATATAGTACGAATTTTTGCCATCATTAGGTGCAATCTCACACTCACACAATGAATTACTCTCACACAAATTTTCTTGTAGATTTTCCTTACTTTTACTCACCCAAGTTCCCCTTGTTTTGATACTATACTTTAATAAATTTTTCTAAACAAAATATTTTTCTTCCAATAATTTTAACTGTGACACAATTTTGTTGATTGACAAATGTGGTGCCGTTGCAAAATCACACAAAACATTGTATTTTACTCGTTTTGTCATAATATACACAGAAACAGTTACAATCAAGCTATCTCTACACAAAAACTTTGAACCACCACAATCAAAAAATCCAATCTCAAAATACAATTGAGGTCTGTACTTTTCTTCTTTACAACACCAAACATCATTGCATATCTCAATGTAATTATTAAAAAAAGTACAAATCCAACCCTCATCTTCTCTAAAGTTGAGAGTTAATAAATTTTCTAAAAGTTTCATTATAGAATTATTTTTTTCTATAGCCCTACATCGTTGTAATTCCAACTCTACAAAATTGCGAGTATAAAACTCTTCATCTAATTCCAATATCAAACTTGCCATCTCAAGACCCCTTTGTATTTTATCTATAAGTTGTTAGGTATGTTCATAGGTTTTTTGTAGACTTTGCAATACAACTTTTGATTAGCAAATATCTACACAACACTAATATATATTTTCATTGTATAATACAAATCAAAGAAAGTCAATAGGCATATTTAGATTTTGTATTGTCAATGATTTACATAGATATTTAATGTTTTTAATGCGTCTACAGTATTAATATTTAACTAAAAAAAAAGAAATTTTATTTAAATATTTTTTTTGAAATACAGTTTTTGGGAGTTAGTATTTTTCATAATTTGAACAATATTACAAAACACTTACAATTTATACTTTTCAATATTTATTGCTATTTTCTTACAATCCACTCTTACTACTTTTAATAGATCCAAATCTCTGTCCATAAACATTGTGTACATTTGACTGTATACTAAAAGAACATTCAAAGTCTCTCAACAACCTTTGCATATTTGGGATCTCTCTCTTTCTTACTATACATAATATAAGATGTCTTTCTGTATTAGAGTACGCTCCTTTGACTGGAATTATAGTTACTCCTCGTTCTACAATACTATATATAGCTTGTTTGACTTCCTCAGGCTTTTCGGTAATAATTTCAAACTTAGATGCTACCGTAAACCCTGCCATTATACTATCTACAACCTTACCAGATATAAATGTCATAATTATAGACAAAATTGCAGGTTCTATACCTCTTTTGTATACAAATATTGATACTAATGCAATCAAAACATTGATTGCAAATACAAACCATATAATATTTATTTGACTATTTTTCTTGTATATTACTGCAGCAACAAAGTCTGTCCCTCCAAGACTACCAGTCAACTTAAATATAAATGCCACAGCAAAACCATCTAGAACTCCCCCAACAACAACTGTCAATATGGATTGCTCAGGCTCGTATACAGGAAAATCTATATAATCCAATATCCAAAGACTAAATGAAAATGTCAAAACCCCCAATATAGACTTGACAGTAAACTCACCACCCAACAAAAATATAGACATTATACATAATGGAATATTGATAAGAAATACCAAAATCCCAGCATTTATACCCCATGCATATTGTATCATAGTAGCAATCCCACTGACCCCACCAGGAGCAAAATCTGTAGGAATAACAAAAGAGTGTATAACTATGCTAGACACCACACACAACAAAACAATAGCCGGATAACTGAGTATCCTTTTTTGCATACTTGATAAATTTTTTAGCATCTATTTGACTAAACTACAATATTCATCTTTTATTACTATATTTAAAATTGAAAATGTACAAACGGTTATTAACAATAAAATATAAACTATCAACAAAACTAGCGTTATTATTTTTTGACGCCAAAAAAGAATAAAAAAAAGCTTTTGGGTGGTTGCGAATTCTCCCCCGACCCTTGGTTGATTTTATTTAGGTGTTACTTCTTTTCATCTTAATCTACTGTATTTGTATACTACTTTTAAAGTTTTATACAACTATAGTATCAATCACACTACATTTCTAAGATAGTCCCAATTTGTCTAAATCTATTGTACCTTCCTTGCAACAAAGTCTTGTTGTCCAACAGTTGCAATGTCTCTAATTTTTCTATTATTTGTTTTTTGAGTTTTGGTAGCATGTCCTCTTCTTCTAATATAATATCATCTATTATACCATAATTAGCCAAATCTATAGCAGTAAGTTTAAGAGATTGAGCAGCTTGAGGAGCTTTAGAAACATCTTTAAATAAAATACTAGCACAACCCTCAGGAGAAATCACACTATATATAGAATTTTGCAACATCCATACTTCGTCAGCTACTGCCAAAGCCAATGCACCACCACTTCCACCTTCTCCCATCAAAATAGTAAGAATAGGAGTCTTGAGAGTCATCATATGCATTATATTTTGTGCTATTGCATAACCTTGTCCTCTCTCTTCTGCACCAATGCCACAGTATGCACCTGTAGTATCTACAAAACATATTATAGGTCTACCAAACTTTTCTGCTTGTTGCATCAATCTAAGTGCTTTTCTATATCCCTCAGGGTGAGCCGAACCAAAGTTGCGTGCTATGCGTTCTGCCGTAGTCTTACCCTTTTCTAGTACTATTGCAGTAACAGGGATATTTCCCAACCATCCAATTCCACCATTAATTGCTTTGTCATCTCCATAAGCTCTATCACCATGTAATTCTGTGTATTGCTCTATATAAGCGTTGACAAAATCACTGCCACTTATACGATTCTTAACATCTCTAGCCCTTGAAACTATCTCAAAAGCAGTCCCCTTAACTGCACCTAAACTAGTTAACTTAGCTTGCAATTGATTGGGAATCTGTGTAGGCTTTTTGTTTTTCTTATTATTTTTTTTGTATGTCTTGATTGTCTGTTGCATAATAAATAAGAGAGTGTACAATGAGCGGTTATTACAATAAAATACAGGCTATCAACAAAACTAGAATTATTATTTTTTGATGTCAAAAAATAACCAAAAAAGCTCTTGGGGGGTTGCGAATCCCCCCAACATTCCGAACGCTTTAAGGTTAATTTTAATTAAGTTGTTACTTCCATTCTATCTTAATGTACATTATCTGTACACTCCTAATGTGTACACTCCTATAAATAACAATAGATATAAAATATGTGAATCAACTTAAGGTATATCTTATTACATTAATCTCAAATACTGACAATTATGATGGATAATCAAACATAGCCAATAATCTACATATTTATATCCATTGGAATAGTATGAAGCTTTAGTAGCTTTGTAAGAGTATACTTCATTTCTACTCTTTTTACTATTATATCTACAAATCCTTTTTGCAATACAAACTCAGACAATTGAAATCCACTTGGAAGTTTTTTACGAATTGTTTGTTCTACTACTCTAGGACCTGCAAATGCTACAATACTTTTGGGTTCTGCAATTATTATGTCCCCAAGTGAAGCAAAACTAGCAGTCACTCCACCCGTCGTAGGATTTGTCAATACAGAAATATATAACAAACTGTTGTCACTATGCAATTTTATCGCACCACTTGTCTTTGCCATTTGCATTAGGCTAAATATTCCCTCTTGCATTCTAGCACCACCTGATGCACAAAATCCTACTACAGGAAGTTTGTGTTTTGTACAATATTCAAACAATCTAGTGATTTTTTCTCCAACCACTATCCCCATACTTCCCATAAAAAAGGCTGGTTCCATTACAAACAATCCACAATCATATCCTCCAATTTGTGCTTTCCCTGTAATTACCGCCTCTAACTCGCCACTTTTCTTTTTTGCGGCAATGAGCTTGGTATTGTAATCCACAAATTCAAGTACATCTAAAGATTGTACATTAGTATCAAACTCTACAAAACTATCTACATCTACCAAGTTATTCAATCTAGTGCGTGCGGCTATTGGGATAGATTTTCCACACTCACATTCATTGAGATTGCCTATAAATATTTCCATTGGAGTTCTCAATCCACAGTCTTCACACTTGTGATACTGTGCAACGACTGCTACCTCTAACTCTATATTTGGATTTTTATATACATGTCTCATAAACAATATTAAACATTATGTTGTTGTAGTTTGTTGTAATGATTATTCTACAAAATTGCAAATTACCCGTACTAATACAAAAGGAGAGTGTACAATTAGCGATATTAACAATCAAATACAAACTATCAACAAAACCAACTATATTCTTTTTTGACGCCAAAAAAGAACCAAAAAAGCTTTTTTTTGGGGGGGGTGCGAATCCCCCCCCCCACCGAACGCTTTAAGGTTGTTTTTATTTTATGTGTTTTATTTTTCCATCTTAATTACTCTATTTGTACACTCATTATGAGAGCTATAAATCAAATTCATTTGCAATAAAGTTTGTATAATAATCACCATTTTTAAATTTGATATGATTAAGTATTTGTAATTGCATATCTACATTGGTATCTATACCCTCTATTCCAAGTTCACATAGAGCAACTTTGAGTCTATTGATTGCCTCTTCTCTTGTGTTTGCCCATACTATAAGCTTGCCTATCATACTATCATAGTAAGGTGGTACTGTATAGCCATAATAAATACTAGTGTCAAAACGCACCCATGGACCCGCTGGATAATTGATACTCGTTATAGTGCCGGCACTAGGTCTAAATCCTAGCTTAGGATTTTCGGCATTTATTCTACACTCTATAGATGCTCCTTTGGATCTAACATCAGCTTGTACAAAAGTCAGTGGCAAACCCATTGCAATGCGTATTTGCCACTTAACTATATCTATACCTGTTGTCATTTCTGTTACAGGGTGTTCTACTTGTAGTCTCGTATTCATTTCCATAAAATAAAAATGACCTTGACTATCCAACAAATACTCTATAGTCCCAGCGTTGGTATACCCAACTGTCTTTACAACATTTCTAGTTGCCTTAATCATATGTGGACGCAAAACTTTGCTAACAGCCAAACTTGGGGTCTCTTCTATCATCTTTTGATTGCGTCTTTGTACACTACACTCTCTCTCACCAAGTACTACAATATTGTCAAATTCATCTGCCAATACTTGCATTTCTATATGTTTTACAGGACTCAAAAACTTTTCTATATAACAACCACCGTCACCAAATGACTTTAATGCCTCTTGCTCTGCTTGCTCATATGCATGCTCAAAGTCTTGCAAGCGTTCAACCAACCTTATTCCCTTTCCACCACCACCACTCTTTGCCTTTATAAGAAGTGGAAAACCTATCTTTTTAGCTTGTTTTATGGCTTCTAATTTATTTGGCAAAACATCAGTTCCTGGGACAACAGGCACACCTATCTCCTTCATTGTCTTGCGTGCTACATCCTTGTCCCCCATTTTTTCTATAACTTCGGCAGATGGTCCTATAAACTTTATAAAATACTCTTTGCACTTTCTTGCAAACTCTACATTTTCACTCAAATAACCATATCCTGGGTGGATTGCATCTACCTCCAATCTATGTGCAACCGTAATAATTGCATTGATATTCAAATAACTATCTCTACTCAATGCACCTCCTATACATATAGCTTGATCTGCCATATGTACATGCATAGCATCTCTATCTGTATCACTGTATATAGCTACGGTAGAAATCCCCATTTCTTTACATGCTCGTATTATTCGTACCGCTATCTCCCCACGGTTGGCTATCAATACTTTTTTAAACATAATGCAACAATTGCCACACAAAACACCACTAACAATCAATTGCTAGCAATATATTTATTATTAGAAAAAATTTACGATAAGCGTATCAAAGTTTTGTATAAAATTAAAATAATTACAATATTAACTTTGTTGCCTATCTCACAAAAGTTTGTATTCAAACAAAGATTGACCATACTGTATTAATTCGCCATTTGAAACTAATACTTTTGTGATTTCACAATCAAATTCAGCAACAATCTCATTCATAGTCTTCATGGCTTCAATAATATATAAGACATCACCTTTGGATATTTTATCACCAACTTGAGCAAATGGCTTAGCATCTGGTGAACTAGCTGCATAAAATACTCCAACCATTTTTGCATTTATTGTACTAATGTGTTTTGTTTGTTGTTGTGTCTCTACAAATGCATTATTGCTTATATTATTAGTCAATGGTATTGTATGAGGTGGAACAAACGCTGGCAATGTTGTAGGAACTTGATAACCTCCACCTTGTTTTGCCAAACGCACTTTAAGTCCGTCCTGTTCTATCTCCAACTCATTTAGTCCATGTTCAGAGAGTATAGTTGCTAAAGTTTTTATTAATGTTGTTGTGTCCATAATATTTATCACAATTCCCAAATGTCAAATTTTAATATAACATCACATATTTATCTAATTTTGGGAAATATCTTTCAAAATCTATACTTTCTTAAATCCAATAACAGCATTATGTCCGCCAAATCCTAGACTGTTAGAAATAGCAAAGTCTACTATTTGTTTGCGTGCATGATTTGGAATATAATCCAAATCACATTCTGGATCTTTGACATTATAATTGATTGTAGGAGGTAAAATGTCATGCTGCAAACTCATTATACATGCTATTGCTTCTGCTCCACCTGTTGCCCCCAACATATGTCCATGCATGGACTTAGTGCTTGAGATTGACAATTTAAATGCCTGTTCGCCAAAAGATTGTTTGATTGCTATACTTTCTATCTTATCATTAAGTGGAGTGCTAGTACCATGAGCATTGACATATACTTGGGAAGATGATTGTATACTTGCTTGTTTTATCACTTGCCGTATAGCGTTAGTACCAGAAAAGGCATCAGGATCAGGTGATGTAATGTGATGAGCATCACAAGTATTGCTATATGCTACCATCTCACACAAAATTGTGGCATTTCTAGCTTTGGCATGGTCATAACTCTCCAACAAAAGTATTCCAGCCCCTTCACCTATTACAAAACCATCTCTATCCTTATCAAATGGTCTACAAGCTGTATTAGGGTCAGGGTTGAGACTCAGTGCCATACAATTGGTAAATCCTGCAATAGACAATCCACAAATTGGAGCTTCACTTCCACCCGCCAACACTGCATCTGCATAACCACCTTGAATAGCTCTATAAGCCTCACCTATACTATGTGTAGCAGTGGCACAAGCACTCACATGTGCTAGGTTGATACCCTTAGCATTGTACTTGATTGCTATCAAGCCTGAAGCGATGTTTGCTATCATCATTGGAACAAGATATGGCGAAACTCTATTAGGTCCTTTTTCTATCAAAGTATTTTGATTATTTATGAGAGTATTAATTCCACCTATGCCACTACCTACATATACCCCAAATTTATCAGGGGATATGTTGCCCAAAATTCCACTTTGCAATACTGCCTGATGTGCCGCAACTACGGCGTAAGAAGCATACAAATCATTGCGTCGCAAGCTACTTGCATCCAATATACCATCAGCACAAAACTCTTTGACTTCTGCCCCAATCTTAACTTTGTAGTTAGATGTATCAAATCTAGTCAGTCTTCCAATACCACTTTTACCTTTTATCAAACTATCCCAAAAACTATCCACACTATTTCCAATAGGACTAACTACTCCCATACCTGTGACCACAACTCTTTTTGAATGCATAACAAAACTCCATTTTGTATTAAAACTGCTGTGATATCTCAATAATCATAAATTTGATGTTGTATACTTATCCTGATTGAAATACAATCAAAGTGTCAATCCACCATCTATACGCAATACTTGCCCAGTAATATACTTAGCCATTGGACTTGCCAAAAAAACAATTGTACTAGCAACATCTTCTACAGTTCCCATACGCTTAAGAGGTATACTATTTATAGCTTTATCCTTCAATTCTTGACTCAAACTATCTGTCATTTGAGTACTAATAAAACCCGGAGCTATAGCATTGCAATTGATACCCCTACTTCCCAACTCCTTTGCTATAGACTTAGTAAGACCAATCAAGCCTGACTTAGAACTACTGTAGTTAGCTTGCCCCAAATTTCCATCACAACCTGCTATACTAGATACATTTATTATATTACCCTTTCTATTTTTGACAAATTGTGGATAAAGATGTCTTATCATATTAAATGCACCCTTAAGATTGATATCCAATACGCTATCCCAATCATCTTCATTCATTTGCAAAACCAACTTGTCTCTAGTTATTCCTGCATTGTTGACCAATATATCTACCTTATTCCAATCTGCAAGTATACATTCTATTGTCTTCTTGCAAGCTTCAAAATTGGCTACATCACATTGATATGTTTTAACTTTGCCACCATTTTCAACAATAGTGTCAGCTGTAACCTTTGCTCCATTTGTATCTCCACCATACACTATAGCAATGCTAGCACCATACTTTGCAAGTTGTACAGCTGTTGTTGCACCAATACCACGACTTCCACCTGTAATTAGAGCAACCTTGTCATCTAGTTCAAAAATATTTTTCATACTACTTACCTATATATTTGACATAGTCATATATTTTATAAAAAAACTAAAACAACAACAATATATTTATATCACACTATTTAGTTGCAATTTACTATCTTATTTACCAATCCTGTCAATACATTGCCTGCACCAACTTCAACAAATTGCTCAACTCCATAATCTTGCATATTTTGTATGATATTTATCCACCTAACAGGGCTTGTTAATTGCAATGCTACTCTAGATTTTATATCTTTATCCGTATATAAATTGCCATCTATATTGCTATACAACGGAATATCTATGTGATTGAATTGCAAAGTCTCCAAAAAATTAGCCAAACCTATTTGTGCTTGCTCCATATAAGGACAATGAAATGCACCACTCACCCTAAGTTTTATTAATCGTCCACCACTACTTGAAACTTTGTTTGACAATTTATCTATTGCATTCAAATCTCCGGCTACTACCGTTTGCATAAAACTATTATAATTAGCACACCACAAATCATTTGAATGTTGATTGACAATTGCAACTAAATCAATAACCTTATCTACACTCAAACCTACCACAGCTGCCATACCACCATTGGTATTTTCTGCACATAATTGCATCAACTCAGCTCTCTTGCATACTAGACGCCAACCATCATACACGCTTAAAGCACCACAAAATACCAACGCTGGAATTTCTCCAAGACTAAACCCTGCAATACAATCAGGCTTTTTTCCATTTTGTTCAGTCCAAGCAAAAGCACCTGCAAGTCCTGTAGCAAAGAGTGCAGGTTGAGCATTTATTGTAAAATTAAGATTTTGAGATGAACTTTCAAAACAAAGTGATGTAATATCATCTCTATATTGAGACAACTCGTCAAACAATTGCCTAGCTTGACTAGAATGCTTATAATAATCTTTGCCCATTCCAGAGAATTGAGCTCCCTGTCCTGAAAATAGTAAAGCTGTTTTTGACATAATCAAATACCCTTGCCTATTTCTTTAGGCTTTGTATAAGATTGGCAACATCACCAACAGTCTTAATATTGTCATTCAACTCAATAGTTACCTTAAACTCATCTTCAAAAACCATAAGCAAATCTACCACATCCAAGCTATCTAATCCCAAATCTGCAAATGTTGAAGTTGGTGTAATTTTGTCTATTTCTATACCCCTATTGTCACTTAGCAATTTTGCTACTTTATCAAACATAATTTATTCCCCTATTCGTTAATTTTTAGTTTTGTAATATATTTTGTATAGTTTACAATAATTAGAAATTTATCAATATAAAAGCTATATCTTCAACACAGCAGCTCCTGTAGTCAAACCACCACCAAAAGAACATATTGCAACAATATCACCCAATTTAAGTTGACTGTCCATATAGGCATCATGCAATAATGAAGGCAAACAAGCTGACGATGTATTTCCACAAAATTCTATATTGGACAATACTTGTTTTAAATCTAGTCCCAGAGATTTTGAAGCTGTCTCAATAATGCGGTAGTTGGCTTGATGTGGCAAAAACCAGTCAACTTGTGAAATTGACAAATTTGCCATACTCAAAACTGCTCTTACTTCTTCATCTATAGCTTTAATTGCCCACTTATACACTTCAGGTCCGTCCATGTATAGATAAGGTTGCAAATTGTACTTGTGTGTAAACGGAGCGTTGCCTTCGCTATTGGGTATATTCATCAACTCTCCACCACCCTTAGTTGTAAGTTTGATAGCTTTGAGCTGTTCCCCTCGTGTAACAATCAACGCACCTGCACCATCACCAAACAAAACACAAGTATTGCGATTGCCAAAATCTACAAACCTAGACAAGTTGTCCACACCAATGAGCAAAACTTTGTCTGCTCTACCACTGTTCAAATAAGACACTACAACATCCAACGCATAAACAAATCCACTACAAGCGGCATTTATATCCATTGCTGGAATAGTTAGCTTGAGATGTCCTGCCACAAGACAAGCAACCGACGGTACAATATAGTCCCCACCTATTGTGCTACACACTACCAAATCTATATCTTTAGCATCACATTTTGCATTTTCCAAAGCTTGTAAACTAGCTTGTATTGCCATGTGTGCCACACTTTCATCTGTAACTACTCTTCTTTGCTTTATGCCTGTGCGTTTAGTAATCCACTCATCACTAGTTTCTACAATAGATTCTAGATGTTGATTGGTCAACACATATTTTGGCAAAAACTTGCCTGTACCTTGTATTTGTATCATCTCGCTCCCGAATGCCAATTCATAAAAACAACAGTAGCTATGCCACAAGCTTTGCAACTCATACTATTTTTAGTATCTACGCCATGCCCAACATACTTTTGAGTTGCTTAATATTCATAACACCCGAACGCCTATCCATCAATTGTCCATCCTTAAAAACTAGTAAAGTAGGAATAGAACTAACTTCATATTGTGCGGCAATTGCCTTTTCAGCATCTACATCAATCTTAACTATAGAAGCCTTTCCTTCCAATTCTTCTGCCAATTTGTCCAAAGTTGGAGCTAGCATGCGGCAAGGACCACACCATTCTGCCCAAAAATCAACCAATACAGGCACTTTACTTTCCAAAACGACGCTCTTAAATTCGTCTGTTGTTGCATGAATAACCATCTATTTATTTCCTTATTTGTTACTATATTTAGTCGTACACTATGACTAAATTTTGATTATTTTAAAAGTAGTAATTTTCAATAGAATAATCAAAAACTACTCTACACCACAAAGTTCTACAAATGCATCATAGTATATATCAACCAATTTATATAAATCAGCTTCAGGATACTGCTCATTTGGACTGTGTATATCCGTTCTCACGCCCACAAATCTAGTACCAAAGGCTACGGCATTTTTGAGTTGTCTTGCATATGTCCCACCACCACTCTTTATACAAACTCCCGGAAGTCCTGTGTGTCTAGTATAAATAGACAACAATGTCTTTACTAGTGGATCATCTTTTGACACAAACAATCCAGGTTTGTACTCCAATATTTTGATATCTGCTTCAATAGATAACATCTTTAACGCATGATTTATTTTTTTTAATAAAGACTGGTCGTCCAAAGTGCGAGGCATTCTAGCGTCTACAGTGAGTATCAGTTTATAATCTTGTATCCTACATAACCCAGGATTGAGCGTAAGATTTCCACTATCTTGACATTCTTCAACTAGCCCCGAAGTTAGTTTAAACTCATCGTTGTTAAACATTCTGTGTAGCTTATACAATACTTTTGTATCTTCACAAGCATCTAATGTCTCAAACAATGTTGCAAGCAAAGCAAAGTTCATCATTATAGCATTTCGCCCCTTGTGAGGCGCCATTGCATGCCCTGAAATACCTTGAGCATTTATAGTATAACCTTCGTCAGTTTCTTGCAATGTATAAAGAGAAGCTTGAGATTTATCCAAAATTTGTGACAAGTCACCATGAAGCATAGCCAACTTGTCATATATCTTACTTCCTTTAGCTACAGTGACTACACTAGTCTCGGGTATCATATTAGGTCTAAACCCACCTTTGATATCAACACAACTTGACAACTTTGGAGCATATACAATAATCTCAAATTGCATTATACCCTTTTCGCTATTAATAATAGGAAAATCAGCATCAGGAACAAAACTACAAACAGGCATAGTTTCATTGTTGACATAAGCTTTAATACAAGACATATCAGTCTCTTCGTTGCAACCAAATATCAATCTAGCATGCCTCTTTAGTTTGATTCCATTATCTTTAAGACGCTTTAAAGCATACAAAACAGCTATAGCAGCTCCCTTGTTGTCTGTAACACCTCTACCATACAATATACCATCTCGTATAGACAACTCAAATGGAGGACTATCCCACTTAGACAATTCACCTGCTGGCACTACATCTAAGTGACAAAGCGAACCTACAATTTCATCAGTACTCCCATTGACTTGACAATAACCATACTTGTGCTTATTGACAACAATATCCAAACCAAAGTCAGTAGCTCTACCCAATACAAATTCCAAAGCTTTGGCCGTTTCTATACCAAAAGGAGCGTTGTCTTGAGATTGACCTAGTGTACTTTTAAAAGATATCAATTTAGCTAAATCTTGTATCATTGTTAGTATTATAACCCTTTCTCAACAACAAGTCAACAAATTTTTTGTGCATAGCTATTGAGCAACAATCGTTGTTATATAATTGTCAAATATAGTTATATTTAAAAATCTCAATTTATCATTTTCAACTACAAGCAAACTATCTTCTAATTAGCTTAGAGTATTCTTGAACTACAAATTGCATTAACATACTATCTTCTTGTATGCCACAGTATTGTTGCAAAAATTCTTCTACACCTATTGTTTGGATATATTCTTTTAATTGTTCGGCTTCTACACAATTACTGTCTCTATACAATAGCACTAAAGCTATAACTCTAGATAAGCTCATTGGTGCTAAAACTGCACTATATTGCCCCATAACTTGTTTCAATACTTCTTTTAGACTATCACTATCTTTTACCATATTGGGGTCAATACCAAATTGCTTAGAAAGATTGTTGAGCAATTCGGGTGTAACACCCAATTCAAAATTCATTAATTGGCTAGTATCCATCTCTATTTGCATTTCAAATATATCTAATGCAGGTTTTACAAATCTCTCATTTACGCCCAAATGACTAATAGGTTTGTTGCATATACGCCATATGTGAGTATCAATATAAGGATTGGACAGTCTATCTACAACAGATTGTTGATACTTGAGATGCTCCGCTCTATCAAATTTATGCTTGCTAACTAGATATTCACCCGTCTCATTAGTAAGTCCCTTAATCAATTCTTGTATATCTTTGTTGGCAATACATTGTTTGACTGTTGTAAAACCAAAATAATTGCCTGCATATGCAAGAGCTGTACCCATTGTCTTGATAGAAAATATTTTTCGTTCTATATAAGGCAACAACTCAGGTACATAAATTGCACCCTTTAATTCGGGCTTTGCTCCTACAATATTAGAATCTTGTACAACCCACTCCCAATAAGGTTCTACCTTAATTGACAACATATCCTCATTGTTTTGCTCGGGAATAATTCTATCCAATGTCGCATTAACAAACCCAATATTTTGTTCTACCAATGGCAACAAGTCTCTCTCTATATGTGGTAGAATACTATCCTTCAATACCGATGCGGTTTTGGGATTATCTTCACATACAACAATATTGAGCGGTATTTTGGTATGTTGCAACCTATAGTTGATAGATTGTGCTAGCAATGGTGCAATTTTTTTTAAAGTACCTATACTTAGAGTTGTACTGATAAGATCGGCATCTTTGATAATCTTTTTTAAATCCAAAACACTTCCATTAATATTTATTCCCGCAACGCCATCTATCCTTATTTGAGTATTAGCGTCATCTGCAAAAAAAATATTATAACTTTGTTTTTTATTTATCTCATCTATCATTGATTTGTCTGTATCTACAAAACAAATATCAAATCCAGAATTATTCAATACTTGTCCAACCAATCCCCTACCCTTGTCCTTGATACCAAAGTGTACTGCCAACATGCGTATTCTCCTTAAAATTATAAAACATTATTGTCTAATAACTATGAAAATAATGTTGTTTGCAATACTATTTTCACTAGACAGTGCAAGTCATTATATCATATTGTTGCAAAATTGTAAAAACAATTTTAATCATGATTGCAGTTATCTACAATCAAACAAATTATGAGAGTGTACAACGAGCTATTATTAACAATAATATACAAACAATCAACAAAACCAAGTTTATTCTTTTTTGACGCCAAAAAAAGAAGCAAAAAGCATTTGGGGAATCTCCCCACCCCCGAACGCTTTATGGTTGTTTTTATTTAGTTGTTTCTTAATTTCCATCTTAAAGTACTCTATTTGTACACTCATCAAATTATATGTAAAACTTTTATATTAGACAAAATACACAAAATGTGATATAATATATACACATGAATAAAATACAATCAAAACAATATATATACATCTTTGTATTGACAATATTAATGGCAAGTGTGTTTTTAACTTCTTGTAGCGTTTCTAATGACAATAGAAAAGTCAATATAATAGCATTGTCTGGACCTACGGGTATTGGATTTGGTTATATGAATAACAAAATATCCAATGGCGAATTGACTGACTACAATCTAGAAATTGCTACATCGCCCGACCAAGCAACTGCGGCTCTAGTCAATGGTAGTGTAGATATTGCTAGTGTTCCATCCAATGTAGCGGCAATATTGTACAACAAAGGTGTAGATTTGCAAGTAATAACTATCAATGCTGGAAATGTACTCACACTAGTACAACGCACAGGGGCTGAACCAATAACAAGTTTTACGGAGCTAAATGAAAAAGAAGTATTTACCACAGGACAGGGAGCAACGCCTGAAGCTATAATACAACATCTATCAAACAAAGAAAATATAGAGTTAGACTTAGAGTTTGTACCAGATCCAACAGAGATTATAGCAAAATTCAAACAAGGAACTGCTGACTACGCAATTTTGCCACAACCTGCCGCAACAAATGCAATTATGCAAGAGGGAGAAAATGGGCAACCCTTAGCTACATTTGTACAAAATATAGCTGATACATGGAGTAAGTATTATCCTGACACACCAATTGCAACAGGTGTAATGGTAGCAAAAACAGATTTTGTCAACAACCATAGAGAAATGTTTGATAAATTTTTGACAGAATACAAGCAGTCTGTAGAATGGATGATAGATCCAATCAATATAGACAAAGCAGCTCAATATATAGTTGATATGAAAATAATACCATCATTGCCAATTGCCAAGCAAGCCCTACCAAATAGTGGAGTTGTCTTTGTAGAAAAGCAAAATATGAAAGAGCAATTAGAACAATTTTATAAAATATTATTGGACTTTAAAGCTCCTATCATAGGTGGCAAGTTGCCTGACAACGATTTTTATTTTATATAATATATGAAAAAAAATCATTTTCTAAAAATACTTTCTAAAACAACTATAATACTATTTTGGCTACTACTGTGGCAAGTGATTGCACTAACTATATCCAACAACTTGGTATTGCCTAGTCCACTAAGTGTTTTGCATTCTCTATTAAATTTATCTAAGACTCAAGAATTTTGGTTGTCTATATTCAATTCATTTTATAAAATTGTTTTGGGATTTTTTATAGCTTGTATTGTATCAACAATAATTGCGATACTAGCTTACAAAATTGATATTATAAAACAATTTGTTGCCCCAATAATTTCGGCACTTAGAGCTATACCTGTAGCTAGTTTTATTATACTATTACTTATAGCACTTTCCAACAAATCCAACCTATCTACAATCATTGTAGTTATTATGGTTTTTCCAATAGTGTATGCAAATATATTGTTGGGGCTAAATAGTATAGACAAAAATATAATAGAAATGGCAACAGTATTCAATATAAGTAGACCCAAAAAACTACTCTATATACAAGTGCATCATATTCTGCCATATTTTTCTACTTCATGCAAAATTAGCATTGGTCTTGCATTCAAGTCAGGTATAGCTGCCGAACTTATAGGTGTAGTAAAAGATAGTATAGGAAACCAACTGCAAATTTCCAAACTATATTTGATGATGGACAATGTTTTTGCATGGACTGTAATAATAGTATTGTTGAGCGTGTCATTTGAATATGTTGTATTGTTTAGTATAAATGCTTTTAAAAAACAAATTGAGAATTAGATGATATTATTAGACAAAATTTGTAAATCATATGGAGACAATCAAGTTCTAACAGATTTGAGCATAAGCTTTGAAAAAGGCAATACATGCATTATGGGGCAGTCAGGAAAAGGTAAGACAACTATCTTATCACTTATTGTAGGACTACAAAAACCTGATAGTGGGACAATTGTATTGCCCAACAATGCAACAATTGGTTGTGTATTTCAAGAAGATAGACTTGTAGAGAGCATGACAGTAATAAAAAACATGTTGCTAGTTGGCAAAAATAGTGAAATAAAGTTTGCAAAATCACTCTTGACACAACTTGGATTGGACAACATAACCAAATACAAAGTGAATACACTTAGTGGTGGAATGAAACGCAGGATAGCAATAGCAAGAGCATTGTTTGCAAAACCTGAAATACTAATATTAGATGAACCTTTTGATGGACTAGACATGACAACCAAATTGCAAACTATAGAAACAATCAAAAACCAAACCATAGACAAAATTTGTATTTTTGTAAGTCATGACCCAAATGATGTCAAACTACTAAATGCAAAAGTGATAAACATTTAATACAAGAAAAATATATAAGGAATTTTATTATGAAAAATATGTCAATGATAGAAATCATGAAATATAATCCAATAGAAGATATCAAAAAAGCTGTAGCAGATCCAAACAAGATTGTCATTATGTCTACTGCCCCAGCTGTAAGAGTGGCTTTGGGTGAAATGTTTGGCAAACCTGCGGGGCATTTTGTAGAGGGAAAAATGGTAGCAGCTTTGCGAAAATTAGGAGCTGACTATGTTTTTGATATCAACTTTGGCGCAGATATGACGATTATGGAAGAATCTGCCGAACTAGTTGATCGTATCAAAAATGGTACAGGCAAACTACCTCAGTTTACTTCATGTTGCCCTGGTTGGGTTAACTTTGTAGAAAAAAGCTTTCCTGAAATTATTCCACATTTATCTACAGCCAAAAGTCCTATAGGAATGCACGGTCCTACTATAAAAACTTATTTTGCCAAAGAAAATAATATTGACCCAAACAATATAGTCAATGTAGTGCTAACACCTTGTACAATCAAAAAATTTGAGATAAATCGTGAAGAAATGAATGCAGCTGGAATAGAATATGGCAATCCAGAAATGCGTGACATGGATTATTGCATAACTACAGTAGAATTAGGCAATTGGCTAAAAGAAGAAAAAATTTCTTTTGATGATATGCAAGATAGCAACTTTGACGATTTTATGGGTTCGGGTGCAGGTGCTATATTTGGTAAAACAGGTGGTGTAATGGAGGCGGCAATCCGCACAGCATACTATATTGTAAACGGCAAAAATCCAGATCCTGATTTTGTCAAGGCTACTCCAGTAAGAGGTTTTGATGGTATTAGAGAAGCTACAATAGACTTAGGTGGCACAGAAGTAAGGGTAGCTGTTGTACATGGACTTGCAAATGCAAAAGCAATAGTAGAACAAACTCTATCGGGCAACTGTCCATATCACTTTGTAGAAATCATGACATGCAAAGGTGGGTGCATTTCAGGACCAGGGCAACCCCCTACTGATGACGATGGTAGAAAAGCTCGCATAGCTGCTCTACAAAACAAAGATGACAATATGACTATTAGACATTGCCATGAAAATCCAAGCATAAAAGAAGTTTATGACAAAAAATACAAAGAACCATTGAGTCATGAAGCACACAAAGTATTGCATACTAAGTATGGAAATTATCCTAAAAAATAAACAAATTTTAATATCTTAAAATTTCAATAAAACAACCACTAATCAAAACAACCAAACTCTTTAATACAAGTTTGGTTGTTTTGATTAGTTTGTCTCTTTTTCAAATGTTGGGTATAGGACATTGTCCTATACTAAAGGTAATGTAATTTAGAAAGTGTAATAGCATAGTTGTTACACTCGTGGAAATTATCAACAATGGAATATTCTATTTCTAAATCTATTAAAGTTTTTGTATCCATTTGCAATTTAAACTGTCAACAACAATATTCCTCTGCTTTTAATACTGACATATTGCATTCTCTATTGTTTATTTCATCATGTGCAAGACATATTGATTTGAATTGACAGTAATTGCATGGAGAATTGCCACTTGCAATTAGTGGGCTTTTTTTTATAAATCCATCTTTGATATAATTTATAGCTCTTTCTACCAAATAGTTGGCATAATTGCACATTGATACCAAAGTTTCTTCTTGTACAGCTTTATATATTTGTGTCTTTATTTTGGGAATTTGCTGTTTTTCGTCCCAATATACATTACAGTTTATTATAGAACTTTTGTTTGGTTTTTTGCTAGTATGTTCTTGACTACATTCTCTAAGATTGTTGTCAAGTGCATACACAATGTTGGGTTCGGTAATATAAACACCTTTGAGCTGATAACTATACTCGTCATCATCCCATCTAGTTTTGGCAGGAAAATAAAAACTCCCCGCAGGTCTAAAGCCATTTTGCAAAAATACATACAGATACAACAATAATTGTATTTTTTTACCCAAATATAATTCCTTATGACTAAAATCCGCCTTACCTGATTTGTAGTCAATCAATCGTACATAGTCACTATACTTATCTACTCTATCAATCTTGCCTTGCAAAACAATACCACTATAATCCAATCCACTATATTGCAACCCGTCACCAAACTCTATTTCTGTCCCCAAAGGCACAAAGCTAGATGACATTAGTTGTTCGGCAACAATCTTGCATAGTTGTCTTGCTTCTAGTATAGAGCGTTCCTTAATTAACAAGTTGGTTGGCAACAACAATTTGTCATGTTCTATCAAGCTTTTTTTCAATATATCATCTAGTTTGTCTAGATTGCAATCCGCCTTTACAAACAATTCTAATACAAAATGCAAAAAACTACCTATGTCTGCTGGACGAGTTCCACCTTTTTCTATTTCCTTCAACCGCAATCCATAGTTCAAAAAATGTTTGTAAGGGCATGTCATGAACTGTTCTATACGACTGGCAGACACTTTAGAATTACCCAACATCAACTTGATAGAATCAGGAATATAGCTTGTTGGTGTGTTATCCAAAAACCTATTCAAAGTTTGCGAACCTCCCAATGCATAATAACACGCATTGGCAAGATTGTTATTGGTCAAGTCTTGTCTCAACAAAGCTTGTTTGGCTGCAAATGGACTAGACAACTCTATTTGCATTGTATCCCAATCCAAACTATCATTCAGTTTTTGCATTTTCTGTTTGTAGGTAGAATACTCTAATTTGCCAGTCTTTTCTAACTGTCTCAAAAAATATGCAGGTCTATATTGATTGTTGTCTATACAACTCAAATATATTTTGGCATTGCTATACAAAATATTTTCCAACTCAATCCTAGCTCGTCTGTTGAGTGCATTTAAAGTTGGATGAAGTTGCACCCCTATATTCTGCAAATTTTGTATTTGAGCATTGGATATTAAACCACTATCAGACGCTACTTGCGGCAAAATACCATCATTCAATGTAGATACAAATACAACTTGTTTGCAAGCACCCCTAAATACTTCGGGACTACCACACATCACTCCGTCATCTATATGTGGCAACATGCCTATTGAAGCAGTCAAAGCTTCTAACAATATCTTGATACAAGTCTTGGGCGACTCTTCCATACAAAACAATTCTTCACATTCGTTTAGCACTGTCAACAAGCTATTCAATACTCTCACAGTGTCTTGTTTTGCAACCTTGGATAATTGTATACTAAGTTGTTCTTGAGCTACAACCCATGATTTAAGCCCTGTGACAAGCTCTGCACTATTATCTGCACCCAAAATTTGAAAAAAGTCTTGAACAAATTTGACCATTTTGCATCTTGCCAATTCTGCATTTTCATCATTCCACACTGACAAAAAACCATTGTAGTCAACAGCATACTTATAAGCATATTCTACAAACTTAACCCTTTCAAAACTACTAAGCGGGACAAACCAATTGTGAGCAAGTGACAACATAGTAGTCTTGTTGTATTGATGGGAATAAAGACTGATTAGATTCTTTAGACATATAGATATAGCAAATGTATCTACACCTCTAGTAAATTCTATATTGTATGGTATATCGTATCTTTCCAAAATTTGCATTAACAAACTAGTATTGCCACCATATACTATACCCATGTCTCCAAACCTTATTCCTTGTTTAGCATGATAAACGATATTTTTGGCTATGTGGTCTATCTCGTCAATTTCATCTGTCGCAATATAGCAAGGTAGCTTGCCATTGTATTGAGATGTACTCGGTATATATTGAGTTTCTCCTACAACAAAGCTAGTATCTACGCTAGCCAATGTAGATATATGCAACTGTTGTGTGTGGTTTGAAAGTGATTGTATCAACTGCTGTGTTGCCTTGTCAAACTCATCATAGTTGACTATATAAGCTATACAATTTGCAAATTTGTCTTGCAAGATTTGTCCACGCAAAAAATTGAGTTTGTCCCCACCGTCCATAAAACCATAAAGCGTACAATATTCCAAATAATCTTTATATATGTCCGCAATATCACCCAACTTGATATCGCCCAATTGTCTAATATCATCTGGTTGCAATAGGCATCGCTTGAACTGCATTATAGTATCAAAAATTTTTGATGCAAATCCAGCAAAATTTACACTATTGCCAAATGCTACAAAACCTTTATCACGCAAACGCCCCAACACTATCTTTTTTACAATCATGATACTAGCTGTCTTGGACAATACCTTGTTGCTTGACTGTACTGCCATGCGTGAAAGTGTCACAACTTCACAATCCATACTTCCACTTGTACCGTCATATATCCTGCGTTCCATATCTAAAGTGTACTTGTCAGGAACAATAATAAGATGATTGACAGCAAGGTCAATTGTCCTATTGCGTACAATTTTTACAATATGTTCAAATGCAGAATTGTAATTGTCATGTGTATATATTGTTGTCATATGTAAATTAATTACCAATCACAGTTTAGCAATTTATGTATAAGTATTTTGACATAATAAAGAAAGTGTACAACAAGAGGTTGTTAACAATAAAATACAAACTTTCAACAAAACAAGAGCTATTCTTTTTTGACGCCAAAAAAGAACCAAAAAAGCTTTTTGGGAATCCCCCCGAACGCTTTAAGGTTGTTTTTTATTCAGGTATTACTTCTTTACATCTTAATATACCATATTTGTACACTTCGCTATACTCATTATACAACTCTATTTGAGATTAATATACTCTATATATCATAGCATATGATATATAGTTTTGTCAAAAAACTCACAGAGCAAATCAAATTACCCTATGAGTTTATTAGATATCACTTGTTATTGTCTATCTGCGATTGTTGTTAAAACGCCTTCCATGTCCCGAATTTCTCTTGCGTTTTAATATTATAAAAATAGTAGTAAATACACCCGAAACCACAAACAACCCAAGCAAACCATATCCTACATAAAACCAAATATTGCCATCTTCTCCAAATTCATTTTCGGGTGATGGTGGCGAAATTATTATTTCTTCTTCTTGCCACTGTGCATATAGTGTACTATCCTTCTCTTTGTCCCAGACTCTCATTGACTTCATATCTCCATCATAATATCCCTTTCCACCATCTATACTATCAAAATAGCCCTTAAATATATATCCATCTCTACTAGGAGCAATAGCTTGTGGCATATTGACACCTATACTAACTACAACTTGAGGTGTCCCGTCAATTCCACCATTAAAGTCAAATGAGATAGTATAATACTTTATCAAATCCCATCTAGCATACAGTGTAGAATCGCTATCTTTATCCCACTTGTTGACACTATTCATATTAGCATCATAATAACACTTGCCACCTATTCCAATTGTATCAAAATATCCTAAAAACTCATACGAATCTCTAATAGGAGCAACCGCCGTCGGCATATCACCACCAACAGAAACAATTACACTATCTGTACCACCACTGCCACCTTGTTGGTCAAGTGTAACTACTACAGTTGTTATCTCATTATTTGGCTGCCACCTAGCATAAAGAGTAATACCATAATCCAAATCATAATCAATCACTCCCATTGCATTTGCATCATAATATTGTTTGCCAACATCATTTAGAGTATCATAATATCCAACGAAATCAAAACCATATCTAGTTGGGATAGACAAATTAGGCAAAGCTTGTTGATACTGTACAGCAACTGAATTGGTATCACTCAATCCACCATTGTGGTCAAGATTGATTGTATACTCAACCTGTGACCACCTAGCATATAGAGTAGTATCATCACCATCTATATCCCAATCCATTGCACTAGACATGTCAGCATTATAATAACATTTTCCACCATCTTGATTTTGAGTATCATAATACCCAACAAAGTTATATCCCTTTCTTGTAGGTGCAGTAGCTTTGGGCATACTGTCACCTTGTATTGCAAAAACAGTAGAACTTCCCTCCCCATCGTTGGCATCTAAAGTTATTACACTATAACTATTTACAACCCACTTGGCATGCATTACTCTAGCATCCCTTTGGTCATCAACTATTATTTGAGACTCCATTTTAGAATTGTAATATTGCCTAGATGTAGGGATTGTATTATCTTCTTCTAACGCATCATAATATCCCACAAATTTATATCCATTTCTTGTAGGTGCTTGAATGTTGCTAGGCAATGGTGAGCCACTAGTTATATCAACATAATTTCTAGATACCAAATCTCCAAGATTTGGATTCAAATAATATTTTCGTGAATCATCTAATGGATGTAGTCTATGAATATATAAAGTCAAATCGTTTTGTACTTCTAGCTTGTGTACACTGTCAAAACCATATCTAGTGAGCTGTCCAAATGTATATCCATATCCCTTAGTAGAATAATACATATCACCTTCCCCATATTTTTTTGTAAACCAACCTATTACCCACCCTTTACCTGCAGAACTATCATTCATCTCATCTTCTATATTAGGTACAATCTCCCCAAATTTAGCTTCAACAGGCTTAATCGTCCCCCCTTCAGGAGATAAATAATTTTCAAATGTTATTGTGTAATACTCTTCTTCATCATCTATAGCACTATAAACTGTATCACTATTTTGTACAATCTTTATATTATTATCAAAACTATTATCAATTGTTGTATTAAGCAATATAACTACAAAGCTAGCAAAAACAACTATGATAGATAGATAGATAGATAGATAGATAGATAGATATCGTTTAGTCATATATTACATTACTCCACTATAACTATATATTAACATTTTTTTATAATTTTGTCATTCAATTTCAATTGTTTACAATTTGTCAATATATTGATTATTTACAATTTATTTACATTTTTACTGAAAATAAATTGCATTGTTCCCAATCTATTTTTAAAATCTAAAACTAATCCAATTGTATAATAAACCTAGTAGATTTAAAAATGAACTTAATAACTAAGCTTTATTATATTTTCTATTTACTTTATTCTAATTCCTTTTCTTTTTGAAGTGTACAAATAGAGTACACTAATATGAAAAAGTAACCTAAATAAAATCAACCTTAAAGCGTTCGGTGGGGGGGGGAGAGATTCCCCAATAGCTTTTTTGGTTCTTTTTTGTCGTCAAAAAAATAACTCTAGTTTTCTTGATAGTTTGTTTCTTGTTGTTAATACCATCTCGTTGTACACTATATTACAATTAAGCTTATATTAAATTTGAACATGAAATTAATAAATACAATTATTATATTATCTGTATCTACATTATTTGATGACACTTGTCCACAACTACAAATTTGTTGACTTTTTCACACAAAAACACTATAATTGTACTATGAGAAAAAAATTAAGTGGTATAGCTCTCTTGGTTGCTAGCTTGTTGCTCTTGGTTGCTTGTGCCAATACCAACAATGGTGAAGTTTCTAATACTCTAGATACTATATCACCTTGGCAAGGTGCCTGGAATATTAGCAATAACAAAATAGAACAAACTACCTACAGTATAACAAAAGAGCTTAGATATGTCAAGACCGATATAATCAAAAAAATAGGTGAAGGGACTGCAACTTACACAATTCAAAATATCTCACCAGAATCTGAAAAACCAGCCAACAAAAAATCTCAACTAAACTTTGACTTTGAACTTGTCAATCTAGATGACACTAAAACCCCAGTACAAGATAGAGGAAAAATAGATAAAATAAATTCTACAACTATTTTTAGTTCTAGTACAATGTATCCATACTCAAGTACTCGTACAGTCAAAATGCAACCTAGAACTATAGACAATGTGACTACAGACTACAGTCATGAGATAAAGACAGATTATGAAAACGGTAGTTCTACCATGACTGAAATAGATTATGACACAGAGTCTTCATTGAGCGAATCCAAAACTATCAATTTTTCCAACTATATCAAAGGCATGAAGGACAACGAAACTATATACTTTGCAATAAGGTCTCTTGCAAACTTGAAGTTGGGTATAAATACAACAATCAATCTTGCTGTACCTAGAGATTTTTTCAACAACAATGAATTTAAAAATTATAATATGAGAGTTGCAACAGATTCTAAGGTTGCTCGCACGCATATAGCACATGATGGTTTGACAATAGATGGTTTAAAAGAAGAAGATTCTGACGAAAGTCATAACGGTTCAAAAGAACAATATATAGATACTATCAATACTTCTTTAGCTATCAACAATACTCTGTCAGGACTGTCTACAATGTTGAAATACTCTAAAGACACTATATTTTTGGACAATTCAAATCCTGACAATCTAAGGCTTTATCAAGGTGAACAAGAAAATGATGACAATTCAATCAACAAATTGTTGATACAATTTGAAACAATGAGATATTTGGATACTGAGACTATTGAGGTACTACAGTTTGATTTGGTTGACTACAATATAGGTTAGATGCTATAAAACTGGTATAATAAGTACCTTGATACAAAACTTGCTAATTTTTACAAAAATTATATATTGACAAAATTGTTGTAATATAGTACAATAAGATGTTGCATTAACGAGATGCAACATCTTATTGTATAGTTGCTAATTATATGGGGGTGTCACGGCTTCGACGGGAAGTGCGTCAGTAGGACAGCAAGTAGTAGTCGCCCAATGTGCTACTTAAAAATGGGCAAAAAAATAAATGCTAACAAAACAGCAAAAACAAATGTAGCTCCTGCTTATGCACCTACATTTGCATTCGCAGCCTAATTAAAGCCTGCGACGATACTACTTTGGTTGCTTTAGCTATAGCTAGTATTGTCATTTTATAAAGCCACTGGTATAGTCAATTGTGACTTGTACTATACGACATTTTGTCACACGAATGATGTGGGATTTGCACAATTGCTCCCACAATGTTTGTATCTTGCAATAGTGCTAAACTTGTAGAACACTATCTCTCAATCTTTTCGGAAAGGGGTTCAACTCCCCTCACCTCCACCAAAAATTTTAGTATATTCAACATACAAGAAAACCCATAAAATTTAATCATAATTTTATGGGTTTTTTAAATATATTCTGTTATCTATATTACATAAAACATTGTAGATATCAATTTTTGTTTAAATACTATCAAAGATATTTTAGCAACAACTGTTGTATCCTTATTGCTTTTCACTAAAGTCATCAACTTTCATATTGAGATTGACAGCACACATAGTCAATAACTTTTCTTTTGTATTGTTGTTTAATGGTTGTTGTATAGATACCGTTGTTAGTGTTTTACCAACAGTATTAGTTATAGTTGCTTTTGTTGTTTTATTATCTTCAGTTATTTGTACTGTATACTTGTCAATTGTAGCGATTATTATTGTACATTTCCCTAATATTGTATATTCGTTACTTGCCTTAGCAAAGTATGTTTGCCCCGTATTGCAATCTTCTCCATTGATAATACATTGACCATCTATTACTGTAAAGCTACAAAAACTTGTCTCAAGTGTAGTATAAATATACTCACCATCAACCCTCAATTGATATGCCCCAAAGTCCTTACAACCAGCATACCACAATAAATTGTCATCTATACTGATACTTATCTTTTTGGGTATATACGCTTTGAGATTGCAAACATCTAAGGATTGATTGATATGCAAATCTCTTGGATTATTGTTTGCATCACGCCTATCATAATCATACAATCTATATGTAATATTGCTACTTTGTTGAATTTCACATATAGTTACGCCTTTTCCAATAGCATGCACTGTACCCGACTCTATAAAAAAACTATCACCCTTTTTTACTGATATAAAGTTGAGTTTTGTCAAAATTGTTTTGTCAACCAAAGCTTGTTCAAGTTCTTGCTTTGTCAAGTCTTTATTAAAACCACAATATATACCTGCTCCATCTTCGGCATCTACAATGTACCAACATTCTCTTTTGCCAAGTTGTCCAAACTGCCTAGCGTACACATCGTCAGGGTGTACTTGAATAGACAGATTATCTGCAGCATCAATCAATTTTACAATTATCTGTATACCATTTAGGTTGAGAGTACCAAGCCATTTTGGATTGATATCCAATATTTGCTTGAGTGTTGAACCATCTTGCACTGTAGACATACCATCGGCATGTACAGATAGTTCCCATGTCTCGGCTATATTGTCAGTATTACTAGACTTATTAAAAAACTTTTTTAGTTTAGAACCACCCCAAACTAGATTTTTTGTGACGGGATATATTTTCATACACACACTCCTATACAACAAAATAATCACAAAATAGTATATATTTTTGTGATTATTTTGTTTAATTTAGATTAATATAATTAATTCAAATATGCAACAAGTACAATTTGTATTAAGCCAACCAATGACTAATCAATATCAATCTATTGTACTTAGCCACTCTATCTGTCCTTGACAAGCTACCTGTCTTGATTTGTCCCGCTTTGACAGCTACTGCAATATCTGCAATAGTACTATCTTCGGTCTCACCACTACGATGTGAAATTACAGTTTTATACCCCGCATCATGTGCCATTTTGATACAATCCAAAGTCTCAGTCAAAGAACCAATTTGATTAACCTTAATAAGGATAGCATTGCATGCACCCATATCTATGCCCTTTTTGAGACGAGTTGTGTTGGTACAAAAAAAGTCATCGCCGACAATTTGTATCTTGCTACCCAATCTCTTGGTCATAGCTACATAACCTTCCCAATCATTTTGATCCAAACCATCTTCTATACTTGCAATATCAAAATCTTCACACAACTTTGCATAATAGTCTACCATTTCACCTGCTGTCATCTCTCTTCCATCAAACTTATATTTTTTGATTGATTCGTCATAAAACTCACTTGCTGCCACATCAAGACAAAGTTTGAAGTCAGTACCCATCTTGTATCCAGCTGCTTTTACCGCTTCTACACACAATTCTAAACCTTCACGATTAGCCTTAAGATTTGGAGCAAAACCACCCTCATCACCTACAGCAGTAACATGCTTATTTTTTTTCAAGATTTCCTTAAGTGCATGAAATACTTCACTACCCATACGAACAGCTTCTTGCATGTTCTTAGCACCAACAGGTTGTACCATAAACTCTTGAATATCTAGATTGTTGTCAGCATGAGCTCCACCATTGATAATATTCATCATAGGCATAGGCAAATCACTGCCAACCTTGTTGCCTGCAATCTTTGTCTTATAAAGACCTGCAATATACTCATATGGTTGTTGCCCATTCCCGTTTGCCGCACATCTAGCCGCCGCCAAAGAAACCGCCAATATTGCATTTGCACCCAAATTTGCCTTATTGGGCGTACCATCAAGCTTTATCATCTTTTCGTCCAAAGCTCTTTGATTGGCAACATCATCACCTATCAACGCATTCTTGATAGTCGTATTGACATTGTTGACTGCTTTAGTTACACCTTTTTTGTTATAACGAGTCTTATCACCATCTCTAAGCTCTACAGCTTCGTATGCTCCTGTACTTGCCCCTGATGGAACAATAGCCAAACCATATGCTTTGGTCTTGTCATCACTTGCAAACACTTCTGCTAATACTGTAGGATTTCCCCTACTGTCCAACACTTCATAAGCTTTGATATCTGTTATCTTCATTATATTTTTCTCCTAAATGTGAATTAATTGTAGTTATAGTTGTACAAATATGATTGTTAAACAAGTTTGGTTAATTTGAATTATACAATATATATTATTGTTTTCTTGCAATCATATCTTTTACAGTATTGTACAATCCTGAAGTACTAGCATATACGGTAAACGGATTAGCTACTGTGTCCTCTACAGTTGGTGCATTGCCTATCATTTCTAAAGAATTGTAAGCAAATACCCTAATCAAAGACAAGTCGCCATCGTTGCCAAATATAAACTTGATAGTATCAAACTCTATAGTCTTATCTTCTACTTTGATTGTTTGAATATTTTCAAAACCCCAATACATATCAACCATATACTTGTCTGTGTCAGCTTGCAATGCATCTAGTTCTGCTTTATTCAACTTTACCAAGTTATCCTCTCCATCTCTTTCAAACTTAGTTTCAGCCAACCATCTACCACTCAAAACACTTACAATAAGACTAAACTTTGTGTTGTTGAGTGCTGTTTCAAACTCATTATAATCATCAACAACTCTAGAGTCATCACTATTAGGTGACAAAGGTGGCATGGCAAGCTCAGTACTCGCTACCCCATAAACCCTAATCTCACTAACACCTTTGGGCAAACTATCAAAAAAAGTATTTTGTACAAAGAACAGTATCCCTGTACAAACTATCAGTGCCGCCCCTATCACACTGATTATTGAAATTAATATTATTCTTGCTCTCACTTGTTAATAATCCCCTAAGAAATTGATGACAAAAATCTATTGTTTGATACACTAAAATTTGATGTTAGAAACAAATTGCAACTACTTGCATTTTGTTTCTAACACAAAAAATCATCTCATAATCGCAACACTATAATTGACTATTATTGATTGTTGGTTGTATTGTCAACACTGTTGGTCGTATCAACTACTGCTGACACTACCGTTGGATTGACTTTACGACTCCCTGTCTTGCCATCTATATACTCTATAACAGTGCTAGCATCTTTGCCTTCCATTAGCATTAGAACTTCTTCAGCATATATAGTCTCTCGTTCTACTAATACTCTTGCCATATTGTCCATTATATTTCGTTTTTCAGTCAATATACGCAACGCTGTTTGATGTCCTTCTTCTATAATACGATGAATTTCGGCATCTATCTTTCCTGTAATAACTTCACTAGTATTGGCATGACTACTAGAATAATCTCTACCCAAGAAGACTTCGCCACCACTACCATAAAACACTGGTCCAATATCCTTAGACATACCCCATTCTGTAACCATCTTGCGTGCAATTGAAGTCACATGTTTGATATCACCTGCAGCACCCGCACTAAAGTCATGAATAACTATCTCTTCTGCTGCTCTACCACCCATTGCCATTGCAATTTGTGATGTTAGCTTGTTGATAGTATAATCATTATCGTCGTTGTCAGGTCTCATCATTGTATATCCAGCCGCTTGACCTCTAGGAATAATACTAACTTCATGCACAGGGTCACATTCGGGCAAAGACCTAGCAACTATAGCATGCCCTGCTTCATGATATGCCGTATTGCGTTTGTCCATCTCTGTGACTAAGCGAGATTTCTTTTGAGGTCCCAAAACTACTTTGTTGATACCCTCATATATATCTTGCATATTGATTTGCATACGCCCGTCTCTAGCACACAATATTGCTGCTTCATTGAGCAAGTTTTCTATATCTGCACCACTAAAACCACTTGTCAATCTTGCAAGAACCCTAAAGTCTATTTCTTTTGACATTGGCTTGTTGCGACTATGAACCTTAAATATAGCTTCACGCCCACGCACATCAGGAGTATGAACATAAATCTGTCTATCAAATCTACCAGGTCTCAAAAGTGCAGGGTCTAAGACATCGGCACGATTGGTTGCTGCCATGACAATGATACCCTCATTTGATACAAAACCGTCCATATGAACCAAAAGTTGATTGAGGGTTTGCTCTCTTTCGTCATGTCCGCCACCCATACCTGCACCTCTTTGACGCCCTACTGCATCTATTTCGTCTATAAAAATAATACAAGGTTGATTGCGTTTTGCTTGTTCAAACAAATCTCTTACACGACTCGCTCCTACACCTACAAACATTTCTACAAAGTCACTACCTGATATACTAAAGAAAGGAACATTGGCTTCACCAGCAACAGCCTTGGCAAACAAAGTTTTGCCTGTACCCGGTGGTCCTACTAGCAATACGCCTTTTGGTATTCTAGCTCCAACTGTAGTAAACTTTGCAGGAGATTTCAAAAACTCTACTATCTCTTTCAACTCTTCTTTTTCTTCTTCAGCACCTGCAACATCACTAAAGTGCACTTTGGTACTAGTAGACAATTGCGCATGTGTCTTGCCAAAGTTGAGTGCACTACTATTGGACTTAGACATCATTCTAAATATGAAGATAGCCAAGACAATCAAAAGGACAATTGGCAATAAGTTGATTATTATACTCCATACATTGGTTGCATATCTATCATTAAAAGTAAAATTTACAGTAGATTCATTAAGTTCTGTCTTGAACTCTTCCACCTCTTTTTCTGTATAATTGCTACCAATACTACCATCTTCATTAATCTTAGCATCTTCAACTGTCACTTCACCATCTTGATTGGTATCATATTTTTCTAACCACTTATCTTTTTTTGCATTATTGTAGTCAGTGACAGTGTCTATAACTCTCAATTCTCTATCAAAGAACTCCCATGTAGCCGTACCTGGGAACTTGCCAATGTCGCCATTCTTGTCCAATGCTTTTACGGTATCATTGGCTATATAGACAGCTTTAACATTGTTGTTATTGAGTTGAAAATCAAACTCATGAGCCGTAATCTTAGCTGGACCACCTGATGAAATAATAAACCAAAAGGTAACCGCCAACAAAACAACTAGTGCAGCCAATATACCTATAAAACCTTTAGTACTACTTTTCAAACCAAAAAACCCTCCAACTTCAAAGTAAACAAAAACAATCAAGCTCAACTCATTTGTGTACAATGTCAATCAAACTAACTTGCACACATGAGACACTAGCCCCAAAGTAGCACTTTGAAATAAAAACTCAAATATATAAATTGATAATATACAACTAGATGTATCCCAATTTATGCAAATTGTATCAACTACAACCAACAAACTACAAAAATACACAATGATAGTATAATACTAATTGAGAGTTATTATATCACAATTACCATAATTTTGCAACTATTTTTGTACAATTGCAAAACAATAATTGCTTGATTGACAAACTTTGCAAACCTATATTGAGACAACTACAATTATATCAATCAAAATATTTGCAAACTACAAACTAAGTTGGTACTAATAAAATCAGTGTCACTTGTCCATAATAAACATATGAAAGACTTAAAATGTGGATTGAGAGATTGCAAATACAACAAAGGCTATAGTTGTGTTGCAAAAAAAATAGGTGTAGACCAACACACAGACTGCACGAGTTATGCTCCAAGCGAACAAAAAAGAAAGGCAATCTTTGAAAGTGCCGAAGACTTTGCTCCTGCCAATTATAGTGTGGACACATCAATAGACTGTACTGCCAAATGTCTATTCAACAAAGACAATAAATGCATTGCAAATGGCATAACCATAATGATGGGCGAAGAAGACAACAAAGCAATGTGCATGTCATTTATCAAAGATTAAATAATATTTTTTAGTTAAATATCAAAATTGCCATCACAACCTTTTGACAACAAGCTTTGGTGGCAATTTTGTTGTTTGATTGTCAATTTTATTCAAATATATCACAAATATTTAGAGTGTACAACAAGAGATTATTAACAACAAATACAAACAATCAACCAAACCAGAGTTATTCTTTTTTGACGCCAAAAAAGAACCAAAAAAGCTCTTGGTGAATCCCCCCCCAAAACCCCCGAACGCTTTATGGTTTGTTTTTATTTAAATATTTACTTCATTGTTCATATTAATGCATTATATTTGTCCACTCACAATATCTTACATACAAATTATATAAATTTATATTAATATCTAATACAAACTATTGATGAAGCACAAAATAGGGGGACGCTGGTATACTTGACTTTGTTGCTATAATATGGTATAATGATACCATATGTATGAATATATAGTTTTAACACAAAAAGACAAATGGTTCTCTTCAAAGTTTGATCCAGTTAAATTACAAGAAGCTTTGAATGCATATGCTCAACAAGGCTTTAGAGTAATTTGTTGTGCTACGCCATCATTTGGTGGAGCAGGAAGTTCTAGAAATGAATTTGTTGCTGTGCTAGAACGCAGGTTGAGTTAGGTATATTATTTATGGGATATTCTACTATATTTGAAGGAATTGTTTTTATTGAAGGTGATGACAATATGGCAAAAAAAGTCATGCATATCAATTGCGATCTTAGCAAAACTTTTGGAGCTCAATTGAAAAACCTAAACGATGTAAAAGCAAACCTAGCTACACAAGCAAAGCAACACAATTGCAATTGTGTTGTCAATTTTAGCTATGGACAAAAATCAAAGTGGTCATTTATGTTTGACAATATTGGTTTTTGTGGTCAAGGGTTTGCTGCTATTTTGTCAAATGATTATTATAATACTTTGGTTGATAAAATAAAAAATCGTGATATACAATAGCAATCTCATTTGTAGACAATACAATTGTATTTTAATCAAAAAGAAGAGAGTGTACAAGAGCGGTTATTACAATAAGATAAAAACAATCAACAAAACTAGCGTTATTCTTTTTTGACGCCAAAAAAGAACCAAAAAAGCTCTTGGGGGGTTGCGAATCCCCCCAAACCCCCGAACGCTTTAATGTTGATTTTAATTAAGTTATTACTTCTACATCTTAATTTACTCTATTTGTAAACTCCTAACAATAAAATACAAAAAGTATCTTATTTAAATAAGATACTTTTTGTATTTCTTACAAGAACTTTACTATCGTCTATATTTATTGCCATTAGAATTAGTTCCAAACGCACTTCTTCTCTTTTTGATTATTATCAAGAAACATGCCAATCCTATCAACAATACACCGCCACCTGCACTTAGACTAATTATTAATATTGTATTATTGTCACCATCATCTTGATTGTTGTATCCAACATCTACAATATTATACTTTGCATACAATACAATGTCATTTTCTGTATCCCAATTTCTTGCACTTTGCATACTGCTCGTATAGTACTGTTTGTCATTGATATCATAATATCCATCAAACACATATCCATCTTTAGTAGGAGCTTTGGCATCAGGCATAGGTTGATTGAGCTTGGCTACTACTAGATTAGTCCCACCTGTACCACCCTGCATATCTAGCGTCACTATATATTCATCTGTCACAATCTCTATAAATGTCCACCTTGCAATCAATGTTGTATCATTTTGTCTATCCCAATCCCTTGCACTTTGCATGCTACTCATATAATACTGTTTGTCATTACTGTCATAATATCCATCAAACATATATCCATCTTTAGTAGGGGCTTTGGCATCAGGCACAGGTTGATTGAGCTTGGCTACTACTAGATTAGTCCCACCTGTACCACCCTGCATATCTAGCGTCACTATATATTCATCTGAGTCTGCTGCTACCCACTTAGCATGTATTACCATTGGTGTCCAATCAAGATTAATACTATCTTCATCTCTAGGACAATACATTTCTTGATCATACCACATATCTCCATCTCCACTTACTTCAAAATCGCTATCTAAATCCGTAAAAAACCCTGCAAACCTGTATCCTGCTCTTGTTGGAGCTGGCATTGATGAAAGTTTTGTATTCCAATAAACCTCAATTTGATTTTTATCATTTATTTTTGAATCCTGTGGCAATACCCCACCATTTGGATTTAGCATTATATTGCGTGGTTCACCACTGATTGTGCCATAAGCAGGTGTAAGTGTTATATCTTCATGCAAGTCATATGTTTTTGAAGCTATCATTGGAGTCCCTTGAGGATTTCTAGAATTGCGATCATTAGCCACATAATAAAAAACAAGTTCTTCATTTATAATAGTATAAAAGCCATAACAACCCGTCCTTGACAGTTTTGTCTTTACTCTTGGTATGTTTGGGACCAACTCTCCAAAACTCACTTGCACAGGTGACGGGACTGGACCTTCACCAATATCTTGAAAGGTTATTGTAAATGTCTCTTTAGCACTTGCAAGTTTTGCCCCGCCTTCCCCATGCTTTTGTGTCATGTTTGAAAAACTAGAAAACCCAAGACAAATACTAAATAACAACAAAACAATAATATATTTTTTTAAAAAATTAAATTGTAAAACGCTATTATTTTTCATAATATACTATAATATTAACACAAAAACAACTAAATTGTAAACAATATTGATATATGTTTGATTTGTCAATATTTACAAAATGTACATTGTTCTATGATAAATAATACTCTATTCAAGAGTGTACAAATAGTATATTAAGATAGAAAGAAGTATAGTATAGTACAGTTAATCAAAATCAACCTTAAAGCGTTCGGGGGTTTGGGGGTTTGGGGGGATTCGCAACCCCCCAAATGCTTTTTTGATTCTTTTTTTGGCGTCAAAAAAGAATAACGCCTGTTTTGTTGATTGTTTGTATCTTATTGTTAATAATAGCTCACTCTAAACTCCTAACACAACAATACTTTATTATTTATAGCAGTAAAAATCAAATTGCAATCTCATATATATGTGTTGAGGTTGCAATTTATGTTTTAGATTAATTGTACACAGCTAACGCCCTTTATTTCTAGAACTTGGGGGCTTTTTTGTACTACTTGTAGGTGTCCTTTTTGTGCTATTAGATGGTGTCCTAGTCCTACTACTCATTGTACTACTTCTACTACTTGTTGATGGTCTTACCACTCTACTCCCAATGCTAGCACTAGCCCTTCTCTTACTCCACACATACACTCCCGCCCCACCAGCACACAATGCTACTGTAGTTGCACTTGCAATTATCCAGCCCGCACTTCCACCACTACCGCTACTTTGTGCGGGTGGCATAATTCCGTCCCTATCTTTGATATTGATTGCAAACTCTTTTTGACCAAAAGCTCCATTAGCCCCAACAACTTGCACTACAACCCTTATCCCAGAACCCGCTTGATTGGGTGTACCATACAAAAAACCATCATTAGATATATTTAGCCAATTTGGACTACCTGTACCCAATGTAAATGTAAATGGACCTACACCACTTGCACTTACACTAGAAAAATATGCTGAGCCAACTTGCCCATCTATAAGTGAGTTTGTAGATATATATACATCATTGTTGTTATTGCCACCACCATTGCCATTGTCACCACCGCCGCCATTTCCACCTCCATTATTTCCTCCACCACTACCATTATCACCACCACCGTTGCCATTGCCTAGAGTTTTTCCTACCAAACGCCCTACTACTTTTCCTATTTCAAAAGCAGGACTTGTACTGTTGCCATTTCGTGTATCACCTGACAAATCCCATACTACAGCTCCCCCCAACTTATTATCCATTATATAATCAACCTTGATACCAACACTCTCAGCATCATCATAACTATGATAAATCTTGTCAGTTTTGCTATATAAGTACGGTACTTTTGCACTATTATCCCAATATCTCTTGTAGTCTTTTGCCATCCATGTTACTACATTTGTATCTTGCCATGTACTACTTGTGGGCGTACCTGCAAGTAGGTCTTCCATACGATAATATGGATTAGAACCATTTCCCCACATTCCACCCGTACTATTTTGTATAAATTTCCCGTCATCATCTCTCTCCCCTCCCTCTGCTGGCAACTGAGTAGCAAGCCCTCCCATACCAGGCAAACCTGCCACAAGTTCGGTATCAGGTATTCCTATCCAACTGCGACTATAATATGGTATACCCATCAACAATTGCTCAGGTGGCACACCTTGTGCTAAATAAGCTTTTATAGTAGCATCAATCCACAAGCCATCTGCTTCGTCTTTTTGTGACATGATAGATGGCTTGTACAATGGAGCGTTGTGTCCTGCCATTGTATCTAGTCCAAAACTACCCCCGCTATAGTCATATGCCATATAGTTGACTGTATCTACATACTTAATTATTTCCTTAGGTTTTATATACTGTATCTTGGATATTCTAGGTGTAGTAGCGCAACTAAGTTGATAGTACCTACCCGTACGCAAACCCAACTCTGTCAATTTTTCTCTCACAATTCTGTGCAAATCTAGATACTGTTGTGCTGTTGTATCATTCTCAGGATATTCCCAATCTATATCTATACCATCAAAGTTGTACTGTTGCATAAAGTCAACCAAACTTTGAGAAAATTGTTCCATTCTAGCTGGCGTACTAGTAGCTTTTTCAAACTCATCATTTTCACTATAAGTCCATCCACCAACGCTATATACAAAATATCTATCAGGATAGCGTGACAAATTGTTTCTTATTCTGTTTAGGATATCGCCCTGAGTATTCCAAGGTCCAGGCTGACTTAGGTTGAGTGCAGCATCGGGGTCATCAAACCTAACACCAAAATTGGTAGTATTGACAGTAATGTCATCTACATGTTGATTGTCATGCTTAATTTGATTGTCAGGCAATTTCTTGTCAAGGTCTATTGGTTTTACAAAAGAATAAGAAACATGTGTTACCCTACTATAATCAATATCTTTATCTACATCAAAATGCTCATGTCCACCATACACACCCCAAGAGGGCATATAAGCAAATACCTTAACATTGTTTCTCAACCTAGCACGCTCTTGTTCTAAGTATTCTAGAGTTGCCCTATTGCCCGTGCCTTTTGTATCAACAATGTCATTTGAGATATTTGCAGATGTACTATTGGCTAAAGATACAAATGACATTATACTCAACACCAACGACACACACAGCATAGCAAGCAACACAATTCTTGCCAATCGTGAGTTGTGGTTGATATTGTTTTTTTGAATACTATTTTTCATACTTCACCTTGCAATTGTATACAAAATAGTATGTAACTTGCAATATATTTTTATAACGAAATTATAAGACAAAAACATCACCCAAAAATGAATGATGTTTTGCAATACTTTGCATATATTTTTTATAATATTAGAGTATACAAATAGAGTACATTTAAGATGGACAGATTAAACAAGTAACACATAAATAAAAAATCAACCTTAAAGCGTTCTAGGATTTGGGGGATTCGCCCCCAATAGCTTTTTGGTTCTTTTTTGGAGTCAAAAAAGAATAACACTACTTTTGTTGATTGTTTGTATCTTATTGTTAATAAAACCTAGTTATGCTTTCATAATATTACATTCTAAACAACCTAAACAACTTATAGTACAATTTGGCCATTATGTGTGTTGTTACGCTTTCGCTTTTTCTTTAAAATATATAGAAAAGTCAAACACCCAACTATACCCAATGCACTTCCACCGCCTATCAAACTAAGTATCAACCCTGCATTGTCATTGTAATCAAACCACCCAAAACCCTCTTCAAAGCTTGCCGATGTCCATCTAGCGTAAAGCGTAGCATCGCCCTGAATATCCCAAGCTCTAAGCGAATTCATGTTTTGATCATAATATTGAATTGCATCGTCGCCGTCTACCTTGTTAAAATATCCCACAAATCTATAAGTTGCTCTTATAGGTGGATTTAGATTGGTATCCAATGCATATCCATATATGCCTATAGTACTTTTAGTCCCTCTTACACCACCCATAGAATCCAGTGTAACAGTATATTTGCTTATCCATCTTGCGTATAATGTAGCATCTTCCATCTTGTCCCAATCATTCACGCTCTGCATTACATCACCATAATACTGCTTTCCACCTTGATTAGCGGTATCCCAATAACCATCAAAGATACAACCTTCTTTAGACGGTATCATCAATTGATAATCCCCATCGCTAGGTGTTGGCATTGGGCTTCCGTACTCTACTGACATAGTATCACTGTATCCAGAGCCACCATTGGGGTCTAGGGTTAATACAAACAGATTAATTTCTTCTCTATAAAAATTTATAATGTTTTGCGGTTTATCCAATTCACCATCATTCACACCATTTCTATTGCTACCAATACCAAATCCAAATAGCATACCCAAAACTCCCACCCACAACAAGGCAAGAGACAGAGCAATAATAAATGATTTTTTGATAGAATAATTCATCGTATTTATTATATGTTGTAGCCGTTATGCTTTAGTATTAAATATAAAAGTAATGTAAAAATAGAGTACATTAAAATAGAAAGAAAAAAACAATCAAATAAAATCAACCTAAAAGCGTTCGGGGGTTTGAGGGGATCGCCTCCCCCAATAGCTTTTTTGATTCTTTTTTGGCGTCAAAAAAGAATATTTGTTGATTGTTTGTATTCTGTTGCCAATAACTCTAGTTGTAAACTCTATAGTTGATTACAAAAATTATACTTGTTGCAAGACTTTTCAATACATTTTTAAGGCTTAAATTTGATAATACACTACAAATATTACCACCAATCGTTGCTATTTTTGCTGTTTTTATTATTATTAAAACTATTATAGTTGTTATAATTATTATAATTGCTATGATTGTTGCCGTAATAATCATAGTTAGAATAATAATCTCCATTACTATAATCAACTATACTAGCATTTTTTCGGCGTTTTAGCATAATTGTGATTGATGTGACACATACTCCTACAAAACCAATTGCCAAAGCAAATGAAATATACATAAATGCAGGCGAACTAAAAAAACTTGAATAAAATGAAGGTTTTTCTACTTTTGGAGCAGAACCATCTATACTTGCCCACATAGCATAAAGTACAGTTTGCACCTCATTTCCATCTTTATCAACAACAGGATCAAACAACCACACTCCTTCAAACTCATCCATGCTAGGTGAAAGATTAAAATAACCCACACCCATATTTTGGTTGTATATTTCCAATCCCATTCTACCATCTCCACTCTCCCAATAATTCCATTCAGGTGTCAAAAATCCCGTCCAATAACCCTTAAAATAAAACCCTGACCTAGTAGGTGCTTTTATTCCAATCCCAGTTGGTACTCTTTCTCCCCAAATCATATCTACATAATCTGATCCACCCGTACCACCCACTTTATCCAAAAATACTCTCTGTGTAGTTTGAGATACATCCGAATCACTATAAGAACTTGTTTGTGTATGCGTTGCCAACTCTATACCTTGTACAGTATTGCCGTAGTCCACTATACTCAATTGATGTTGAGTTGCAAAATTGTGAGTGTTGGTAATATCCAACTGCACACTCATCCAACTCATTGCCAGTAGCAATACAAATACTATCAAGCTCAAATATAATGTACTTATCTTTCTATACATGTGTACTATTATAGCATTAATTTACACAAATGTAAAGTTGCTAAAAACAAACTACATTTGTAAAATTTTACAAATGTTATTATTTTATACATTTATTAGACATATAACTAAAAATATAATAACAAAAATACTATTGCACCAACTTTCAAATTAGTGCAATAGTACTCAAACAGTATTTTTATTATCCAACTTTTGCTATAATAAAGTTCTATAATAAGATGACAATATACAAGGAGAGATTGTTAACAAAGATACAAACCATCAACCAAACCAAGATTATTCTTTTTTGACTCTAAAAAGAACCCAAAAGGCTATTGGTGGTGCGAATTAAAACACCCAAAGACTTTATGCTTGCTTTTATTCTAAGTTCTTCTTTCTTTCAATCTTAATACACTCTATTTATACACCCCTAATAAAATTTTCACAAAGTGACTACAACCCACAGTTGCTAATTCCAAAAATTGTTCCACCATTCCAACAAAAAAGAACGATATTCCCAATAATCACTAGGCAAATCTGTGAGAAAACATAAAGGGGGATACACTACGCACCACCAATTTTTTCCATCTCCATTACCCAAAGTAATCAACAATGCATCATAGTATCCACTATCTACCACAATCCCTTCATAAATTCTAGTAGGAAAAAATTCGTTGTCTAAAGATACACTTGACTTGTACTCTTTGCCTTGGTTGTTCAATACATCGTCGCTCCAAGTGAGTATATCATCTTGCAATTCTTGCAATGCCGTATAGGCTTGCTGTCTATCATTGACATTTTTCAAATTATCAGTAAGTCTACTAGTGATTTCATCTCTTACAAGCAATTTGACTCTTTGATCTTCTTCACTGTCACTGTTGGCAATTATATGTATTCTTATCAACTCAGTAGACATAGTTGACTTCTTTGGAATTACGAGAGAAATCAATAGTCCAACAACAATACATACTACTACAATACAAAATATTTTCTTAGATTTTATCATACAACAATTGTAGACACATCTAAAAATTTTTATACATATAATAATATCCAATAATAAAAATAAATAGTATACGAATATAGTATATTAATATGGAAAGGAAGTAACAACTTAAATAAAAACAACCATAAAGCGTTCGGGGGGTTGGGGGAATCACACCCCCAATAGCTTTTTTGATTCTTTTTTGGCGTCAAAAAAGAATAATGTTTGTTTTGTTGAAAGTTTGTATTCTGTTGCTAATAACTCTAGTTGTACACTATATAAAAATATAATAATTTTGACAACTAGAAAATATTTGTCCCACAATCTAACAACTGCTCTTAATAAACTCAACAAAACTATCTACATCACAAAACTTTTGATAAACTGAAGCAAATCTAATATAAGCCACACTATCCAATTGCTTGAGTGCTTCCATGATTATTGCCCCTATCTTGCTAGATTTTATCTCCAAATCCAAAGAATTGAATACTTGTTGCTCTATGTTGTATACTAGCTCATCAATCTTAACTTCGGGTATTTCTCTCTTTTGACAAGCCTTGACAATACCCGCTCTAACCTTGGATATATCAAAAGGACGCCGTTCACCATTGTTTTTGACAACTACAAACTGCTCTCTATCTACAAACTCATATGTAGTAAATCTCTTGCAACATGACAAACACTCTCTGCGTCGCCTAATACTATCCACACCATTGTCACGAGTATCTACAACCTTACTTTCCAAATGTCCACAAAAACTACATTTCATAACTACATTATAATAGCTGTATAGTATATAAGTCAATTGATTTGGAATATTATGTCAATTTAAGAGCGTAAAACAATAGTTATTACAATAAAATACAAACTTTCAACAAAACAGGCATTATTCTTTTTTGACGCCAAAAAAGAACCAAAAAAGCTCTTTGGGGAATCCCCCCCTGAATGCTTTATGGTTGTTTTTATTTAATTGGGGTGTTAATTCTTTCTAGATTAATGTACTCTATTTACACACTCTCTATCAATTCCAACTCTTCAAAATAATACTCAAAAAATTTGAACACAGTTGTTATTGGGTCACAACTAGACAAAGGTTGTTGTATTTTGGGGCTATATTGTTGTTGCAATCTCTGTGCATTAGCTATTGCCATACTGATAATATCTCGTATATTGTCTTGAGTATATTCAAGTTGTTTGCTATTACAAGCACATTGCAATAAGTTATCAAAAATATTATTGTCTGTTTTATTGTATGCTTGTCCAAGCTTTTGTTTTAGTTTGTCAAAATAATAATTTCTATTAGTTGCAACATTATAGTAATCAAAGTGTAACAACAACCAAAGTTCAAAGCTTTGTATACTGTACAACGCAAAAACTTTGGTGTTACGGTTGCTTAATTTTTCAGCCTTTGATATAGCTTGTTCAAATTGATTATCATCATTGTCATCTCTATCAAAAACTATCCAAACAGTATCATAATCGTCAATGTTTATAGATGATTTTTTAGTTTTATTTTTTCTTTTTATTTCTTCTACCAACTGTAATGGTGATACACCTGATTTGTGATACCTAACCTTTAATACATCTTGTCTAATACTTGTACGACTACTATTTAAACCATTCAAAAACTTGACTGCACCTTTAAAATAATTTACCTCGGTACACTTAGCATTGCATACAATCAACGCCTTGTGTACTGGCAATCTAGTATCAACTTTTCTTGATGACAACCATACTTTTGGGTTGTTGGAACTTTGTTTATCTTTAGACATTTGACTGACCCCAATTAGAAATTTTTTCAAAATACGGGTCTGCACCATATCTTCCCTCTAGATATCTCTTGGCAATATTTCCATCTTTTCTTGTAACTTTACCATCATCTTCCTTTATTTCTATTAGAGAATATAATTCAGAATCTTGCTCATCTGTCAAAGCCATAAAATATATTTCATCTCTTCTAAAAATTTTGCTATTCATAGTAGTCATATCATGAGAAGTAAATATCAACTGACCACCACCTGTATTTATATCTGGATTGGTATACAAACCAATAATCTGTTCAAGCAATTTAGGATGCAGTTTTGAATCCAATTCATCAATAAAAAATGCAAAACCTACTTTCAATGAACTTATTATAAAAGGGACAAGTCCTACTATTTTTTTCGTACCCATTGACTCCCATTGAAATGACAATGAAATTTCTTTATCTCCAATCTTGTGAATAGTTTTAAATTCTATTTGTCTTTGCTTAAAATTACCATGTGGCAAGTTGATATTTTGGTCTATTTTTCTTATCTCATAATCAAATACTTTTATATCGAATGCTTTTAATATTTTAAGTATTTCCTTTTTAAATTCCTTATTTTCATTTTGCTCAATAATGATGTTTAACAACAATCCTTCTTGATTGACATCATTATAATCTATAAACCTACTATCTAAAAACCACTGTACAATATCCTTGATTGGCGATTCGTTGTAAAATTGATTAATAAATACTAGCAAAGGCATATCTTGAGATACCTTTGATGCCATATTTTCTGTTATTGTACCCGATATATTTTTGCAAGGTATACTTACTTTTTGTTCTATTCTTTCATACAACAATTCTATCTCACTATTTTTTTCTCTTTTGTACAAATATTCCTTTTTAATAACATTGTTAAAAACATCAAATCCATATTTGTATTGAATATTTTGTAATTCAATTACAACTTCAAAACAAGTAGGCTTATTTTTGCTCTCATTATCAAACCAAAATGGTATACACAAATTGGGTGGCACTTGAGACAATTGCCCACCACCATAATTTTCAAACATCTTAGTAACAAAAAACTGCATTGCTCTAAACGCTAGCAATAGAGTAGTTTTGCCACCACCATTTGGACCATAAATTGCAACTACAGGCAATGTATTGCCTGCAATCAAACTATCCTTATGTTCCTTTATACTTCTACCATCCAATGCCTGCATATCCAAAGTTACTCTTTCTTTTATACTTCTAAAATTTTGTACACTAAACTGCAACAACATAAAAACTCCTTAAAAACACTTTACATTACAGTATATGATAAAAACAACTATTAGTGATAAAATTTATCACTAATAGTATAGCACATTTTATTTAAAAAATCAACAAAAAAATAATAATTTAAAACAATTCTACAAAAAACTCTACAATTTCAAGCAATGATAGTGCAATATATTTTTCAAAACTAGCAAAGTACCCATGAGTAATATCGTTGTAATTAATCAACTTGGTATTGCAATTGTATTGATTTAGTTGATTGTACAATGCTATTGCATGATCTCTTAAAGGGTCAAATTCACAACCAAAAATTAGTGTTTTGGGAAAATTGTTAAAAGACAAGTTGATTGGATTGGCTTTGTCAAAATACTCTTTAGTCATATGTTTTGGCAAATAAAGCTTGTACATTTTTATAAGGCTCTTTTTGGTAAGCATACATCCCTTGGCATATTTTTGTATAGATGGATATTTATTTCCACTATCCTTAGTTACTTCTTCTACCATTGGATACAAGAGTATTTGCCCTATTATACTATTTGTTGTGTCTTGCAATTGTGACAACACACTATGTATTGTATTTAGGACAATGCTACAACCAGCACTGTCACCCATAAGAATTATACCTTTGTACAAAATATCAATGTTTAAATTTGTCAATATGTAGTTGCACAATCTTATTGCTATGTCACACTTATATTTGGGTGCTAGTGGATATTTTATCACTAGTATATTACAACCTGTTGAGTAGCACATATCTCTCAATCCACCATCAGCAGAATTGAAGTTGCCATACACAAAACCACCACCATGAAAATACACAATCAAGGGCATTATTTTGTTTGAATCTCCGTTGTACAATCTACATGATGTCTTGCCTAAACCTTTTAGTTGTGATTGCGAAAATTGTTTAATCAAATTTGAATCCAAAAAATCATGAGGATTGTGTGACAATAATAATTTTGAAATTCTAATATGCTTGTTTTTGGATTTATAAAATCTAAATTTGGTAACCAATCTCTGTAGCCATATACAGTCACTAAAAGGCAACCATCTCATAATATTGGACAGTCGCCTTGCAGGGGGGTGCATTTTTGTTTTGTCAAATTTTGGCATAACTTTTTAGAACTTTATAAGTTTAGATTGTTGTATATCATACAAGCAAGCACTTATTATAGGCAAAGACAATATTTTGGATATTGCATTACAGTATAGATCCAATTGTCTATTGTATGCTTGAATATTGTCTTTATTCACACTATACTTGTAGTCTACAACTATTATGCCATTAGATTTGATTGCCATAAAGTCTACTATACCTTGTATAAGATTTGTATTATAATGCTGACTTGCAAGCACTTGATTTGTTCCATCTACAACAGTGAGACTAGTTGCATTGAGCATAAAGTTTTTTTCTCTAAATACTTTTGCACCAATACTCAAATCAAACAGTGTTTTGTGTGCCTTTCGTATCAATTCTTTTTTTATACTTGATAATTCTACTTCAGTAATAACATTTTGCAAACTAGCATATGCATCTTCAAATGACACACTCAAATCCAATGCTTGCAATACTTTGTGGTATAACTTTCCTATGTCCAAAACCTTATCTTCGTACAATACAGGCTCTGTATCTTCTGTCTTAAGCAATCTTGTTACTGATGACTTTGATACCATTGTAGACTTGCTTGGTATTATAGATATAGTTTGCTTGACTTGCTGCAACAAATCATCAGGGGGAGTCCCAAATACATTTGTTTTTAATTCTTTATCTAATATCTTACTATCATCTTTTTGATTATCTATCCCAAACTGTTGCCAATCTTCTTCATAAAAACAGTTGTCATACAATCCCAATTTTTGCACTATTGGGTATATCCAATCAGACCACTTAGACACATTGTCACCTGTTTTGTATTCACTTGCACTACTATCTACCACTAGCAACAATTGCTTTTTTGCTCTAGTCAAAGCTACATACAACAATCTCATTTCTTCATTTATAGATTTGTTGGCTATCTTGTACTTAAAATACTCAAATACAGCATTTGTGTGAGTTTCGCCCTCTTCTAAATCAAAAACTTTGCTAGCCAAACCCAATTGGTTATCCAACAAAAACTTGTCTCTAGCATAGTCTTTGTGAAAGTTACTATCTATAGTAGGCATAATAATATAATCATATTCTAGCCCTTTAGAAGCATGTACAGTGATAATTTTGATACAATCATTTGTCTCAACTTGTCTAGCTTTGGGTGGATTGTCAAACACACTTTGCAAAAATCTAAATAGATCATGTTGATAAGGGTGCGATTCTATATCTTGCAAAAACCAATACAAAGACTCTATACTGTCATTCTTATTATATAATGACAACAAAAAATCATGTTGTGCTACTATAGTATGTGCAAGTTGTGCAACTGTCAAACTGTTTTTGAGTGATTGATAATTTTCTAATTTGTCAAATAATGATTTTAGTGCAACAGATATCTCATCTTGAGTATCTTTGTAATAAAGTTCGCAACATTCACAAAAACTGTAAGTTTGAGAATAAGACAACCTAATTTTGGACAAAGCTATTTCATCTAATCCCACAAATCCACTACGCAACACAGTAGCTAAGGCTATATCATTGTGAGAATAATCTACTAGTGACAAAAATTGCAACAAGCTACTACTTGCTACACTATCCAATACCGTCTTTGATTGTTCTAAGTTGGTAGTTAGTCCCAACTCATTTAGTTTATCACGCAACTTAAAACAAAATCTATCTCTACTATGAGTAAGTATTGCTATGTCCTTTAACTCCACACCTTGATTTATTACCAAATTAGATATGTGTCTTACTATCACATCTATCTTAGGAGCTTGTTTGTCAATTTGATTGACATGATTGATTATATCATATGGTGGCAAATTTTCTGGTCTTTCAGTCTTTGCTACATGCACAATTTTGGTTATCACCGCTTTGAGAGTATTGTCTACAACATCATTCTCTTGTTTGCCTGTCAACATGCTATCTAACGCATAATCACTTCCACCATTGGCTAAAGTCATAGTTGGAGCAAAAACAGCATTTACAAAATCCAAAATTTGGTTACGACTTCTAAAATTGCCATTAAGCTTTATAAGTTTCATGTTGTTGTCTAGCAAACTATTAGCAGACATTTTGTCTACAAAAAACTTTGGGTCACACATTCTAAAGCCGTATATACTTTGCTTGACATCTCCAACTACAAACACTTCTGCTTTTTCACCCAATATCCCCAATATCTTGTCTTGTAATGGATTGATGTCTTGATACTCATCTACAAACAAATGACTAATACTATTGGTCATTTCCAATCTTGCTTGCTCATTGCCCAAAACTTTTAGCATGCAATGCTCTATATCACTAAAGTCTATCTTTGCTATCATTTGTTTTGCCATATCATACTCATCACAAGTTTGAAGAACCAACCTAATAAGTTCTTTTGCAATATTGTATGACAACTTAGAATCTTTGAGTGGGGCAAACAACGAACTACTACTATCACTTATATACTTTTTTAAATCCTTAAATTCTTCATAAGCTTCTATATGCAAAAAGTTGTCCTTATCAATATTACATTTTTTTTGACTAAGTACAGACAATTGTGTATCCACACCTGATATCAATGATTGCAACTCTGCCACATATATAGAAAAATCCATTCCCAATTTAGTAGCATTGGTATGAAAATTAAGCAATCTATCTTGCAAAGCTTGTATCTTTGACACTACAATCTGTTCGTACAATTTTGCAACTTCATGTGGATTGTCATGACAATCCACGGCATGTTGCAACCACCCTTTCCAATCAACTTGAGCCTTTGCATATTGATATATTTTTACTATTTGTTCTTTCAAAGCTCTATCAGAGCGGTTTTGGAGCATGATGTTGTATAAATCCAAAAAGTCTTCTGTAGGGTTTTGGTGAGAATCCTCAATAACTTTTGAAATACTATCACTCAATATAATAGCACTCTCTTGCTCATCCATCAGTACAAAATCAGGATCAACAGAGCATGCATAAAAATACTGTCTTAAAAATCTAGAACACAAACTATGAAATGTACCAATACTAGCTTCATTGATACTATCTACAAGTGTAGCAAATGTTGGGTCAGTAGTAGCCAATTCTCCAAGTTTTTCTTTGAGTTTTGTCTGCATATCCAAAGCTGATGCCTTAGTAAATGTAGATACCATCAAACCAGAAACATTTATTTTTTCTTTCAAAAGCCTTAATATTCGTTGAATCATTACAGTAGTCTTTCCACTACCTGCACTAGCTGATACAATTACACTACCTATTTGGTCTATTGCTTGTTGTTGATCTTTTGTAAATTTCAGCATATGTAAAAAATTAGCCATAAGATAATAGCATTAGTAGTAATATATTTTTTAATAAATTAACTACCAAATACTTGTACCATATGACTGTAAAAAATTATATAATCAATTCTTTTTTCTTAGATATAGACAATATTTCTTGTTTATCAGCTTCGTATCCATTGCGATCTAACATTGCAAATGTAGAAACTTTGCCTTGTTCTACACCAGGTTGATTGTATGTGTCTATATTGAGCAAAGCCCCTGCAAATGCAGTTTGCATCATTAGATAAGCCAACAGTTCACCTATCGTATATGGATTTAGCTTGTCCAATATTATGTTATAATTAGGTTTTTGTGTCTTAGTAACTGCATATTCTGTAGCTACTCTCTCAGCAGACAACAACTCAGCAAAGGTATGTCCACTCAAAAAATCACCTATATCTATGCCATCAACTTTAGGGATTTTAATTTTATTACAAAAATCTTGAACTGTAATAAATGTAATAACCTTATCAAAAGGACCTTCATTGAAAAGTTGTACCATACTATGTTGATCCGTCGCCCCTAGAGACTTGACAGGGGTTTGTCCTACATGAACTGTATTGCCATCTAGATCTACAGCTTTGCCCAAAGATTCTGCCCACAATTGAGCATAAAAATCTGCAAAATACTTAAGTCCATCTGCATATGGCATCATAACCCCAATATTCTTACCTCTTTGCATATTAAGAACTTGCAAATATGCTGTCATCAATGCTGGATTTTTGTAAATATCATTGACAAAACATTTGTTTTGAAAATCTCCTGCACCTTTAAGTAATTGTTTGATATCCAATCCAATACATGCAAAAGCAACCAATCCAACCACACTAAGCACACTAAATCTACCACCTGCACCTTTGGGAACTTCATACATTTTAAACCCTTGAGCTTTGGCAACACCAAATATATCACCCTTGCCAAAACTAGTTATTACAGTAATAGATTTCTTAGCTTTGTCCTTGCCCAATTTTTTGACTAGCAAATCATACACATACAAAAATTGTGCCAAAGTCTCACTAGTATTTCCGCTCTTAGTAGTGACAATAAAATGAGCATTTTCTATATCAATAACATCTAATAATGATGACATTCTATTAGGATCTACATTGTCTTCAACATATAGACGAGGAGCTTTTCTTGTTGCATGAGAAATACTATTGTATCTCAAATGAGTCAATGCCGTTGCTACAGACTGTACCCCAAGAGCCGAACCACCTATCCCAAACACCACCAAATCAGTACAAGTATCTTTGATAGTTTTGCCGTACTCTACAATCTCATCAATATACTTTGTGTCCATATGTGGCATTGACATCCACTCTTGCCAATCTTTTCCCTCTTTACTTTTGACAAAGTTAAATGCACTGTTTATCCAATCTTTGTCCTTAACTGATTGAATAGCTATATTGATACCATGTTCGTCGCCAATGATATCACTTGTCATATTATTGAAATCTACTTTTAACATGCCAATATTATAACACTATTTTATAAATAGCACAATAAAAAACAACAGTCCAATAGATTTTAAAATCCAATAGACTGTAGTATTTTTATATTAAAACTTCAAAAAACTAATCCAAACAACCATCCAAATATTGCATCTCCATTGTAGTGTATTCTAACGGGATATCATACACTTTTTCATATGTATCCTTCCACATTTGATAATTGGTATGCATCATCATATTGAGATTTTGTGATACAGTATTGGCTGGATCTGGATATATAATAGGGTGTATATTTACTACAAATTCCTGTACAAAGAATCCATCTGGTCCAATTTTGTCACTATCTTTTAAGGTAATAAAAAGTGGAATAATAGGAGCATTGTTTTTTGCTGCAAAGTGAAATGCTCCCTTTTTGAATGGTCTAGGTTTTTTATAATTCCACCACATAGCTTGCTCAGGATATATAAGCACTTGTTTGCCTTTAGAAAGCAATGTTTTGATAGCTCTACTTGTCTCCATCGTCACTCTCATGCTTGTTTGGTCTGTCTCTTGTACAGGGAGAGTATTGCAATGACGCATCAAATAACCAATTATACCAGGATAACTGTAATTTCCCTCACGCACTACCTTGTGCAATACAAACCTGCGTTTTGTCCAATGTTCCTTCAAAGCTAGATAAGCTGCATAGTTGTCAAAAATATTACAGTGATTGCATGTAACCATAGCACTACCACAAAATCCTTGCAAATTTTCTAACCCCGTAGTACCCTTGTATATAGCCTTATCCTTTTGCCATTTTTTAAAAAATCTATTGCCCGCAAAATTGGCAATCTTGTTTACAATTTTACTTGTCCATTTTACATTCAACAAATCTAGCTTGTCCACATCTATAGGCACAGTTGGAGCATCAGCTTCTACATCTAAATGAAACAACCCATGTCTCTCATTATAAGCTATCTTTTGCAACACATCAAGCCTATCTTGAGCTTGTGGTATGTGAATTGTATTGTCAATTGTAGTAGTTAATGCCATAGATGCTTCCTAAGTAATTATATTATTAATAAAAAACAAATTAATTTGATTATTAATAAATTTTTATATAATATAAAAAATCAAATATACTAAACAATAATTTGCAATAAAATTATTATCTTAAAATTTGTTTTTCAAACCAAATATTTGGCAGTATAAGAATTAGAACATTTCAACAAATCAACAGGAAAACCCTCAAATACTATTTGTCCACCATTTGTTCCGCCATCAGGACCTATATCTATTATCCAATCTGCTCTTTTTATAACTTCCAAATTATGTTCTATTACTACAACTGTATTGCCCGAATTAACCAACTTGTTTATAATAGTCAATATATTGTCTATATCACTTAAATGCAAACCTGTAGTAGGCTCATCTAAAATATAAATATTGCCATTTTGATTAAGTTCTTTTGCAAGCTTCAACCTTTGACACTCACCACCCGACAAAGTATTCAATGATTGCCCTAATGTCATATAACCCAATCCAACATCTACCAAACTTTGCAAAACCGAAACTATATCTTTATTTTCAAAAAATTCTAAGGCATACTCTATTGTCATATTGTTTATGTCTACAATACTGTTGCCTTTGTATTTATATTCCAAAACTTGCTTATCATACCTACCGCCGTTGCACTCATCACAAATTATTTCACTAATATCCATAAAAGACAAATTTAGCTCTATAGCACCCGTACCATTACACTTTTTGCAAGCTCCTTGAGAATTATAGCTAAAAAGACTATGCTTTTGATTGTTTGACTTTGCAAACAATTTTCTTATATTCTCCATTATACCTGTATATGTTGCTATATTAGATCTAATATTTCCACCAATACCACTTTGATCAATCTTTATGCAATCAAACTGTTTTGCAAATACACTATTGACAATAGTAGACTTACCAGAACCTGCCACACCTGTTATGCAACAAAACATACCTTTGGGGATAGATAGTGATATGTCTTTGAGATTATGCATACTAGATTTTGAACTAACAAAAAATTGAGTAGGTTTTGTCTGTTTTGTATTTATGCTTGCTTTTTGATTTAAATATTGTGATGTCAAGCAATTGGCTTGCAACAAATCATCAAACTTACCCTCAAACATAATCTTTCCACCATGCCTACCTGCCTTTGGTCCTATATCTACAATATGGTCTGCTATTTTTATTACATCTGGATCATGCTCTACTACCAACACCGTATTGCCCTTATCTCTAAGCTTTATCAACAAGTCATTGAGTCTATGAACATCTCTCGCATGCAATCCTATACTAGGCTCATCAAAAATATAACATACATCTACAAGGCTAGAAGATATGTATTTTGCAATCTTAACTCTTTGACTTTCTCCGCCAGATAGAGTACTCGTATTTCTATCCAAACTCAAATATGGCAGTCCAATATCTATCAATAATTGAAGTCTATTTACAATATCATCTATGACAGATTTTGCTTGTGGTATATTCCAATTGTACAACTCCTTAACCAAGTCAACTAATTGTATTTTGCTAATATCAGCAATATTGTATCCATTTATTTTGCATTGCAAAGCCCTAAGGTTGTATCTATCCCCATTGCACTCATCACAAACTTGTTCTGCAAAAAATTGAGTTATCTTTTTTTGGTTTGATTGTGTTTTTTCTCTTGCAGTATTTATATTTTGTCTAATAAACCTAGTAGACAAACCCTCATAAGTCATATCATACTGACTATTTTTATAATTGGCTACAACCTTTTGCGGTTGAGCATACACAAGTTGCTCAAACTCACTTTTAGAATAATCAGCTATCTTTTTGTCACAATCAAAAAAACCAGACTCAGTATATAGTTTTAACAAAAAACTACCTACCTTAAAACCATCCAACAATATAGCACCTTCATTGAGAGATTTATTCTTATCTATTGCTTTATCAACATCTAATGCAATAATCTTGCCAATACCTTGACATCTATTGCACATACCAGATGGATCATTAAAACTAAATGCATTTGCAAACCCAACCTTTGGGATACCAAATCTAGAAAACAATACTCTCAACAATGGAGCAATATCTGTTGTTGTACCTAGCGTAGAACGGGCGTTGCCTCCAATTTGTTTTTGGTCTACGGCTATTACGGTACAAAGTCCATCAATACTATCTACATTTGGCTGCCTATACTTAGGCAAATACAATCTTGCAAAACTACTATAATTTTGATTTAACAATCTACCTGCTTCTTCGGCAATTGTGTCAAAGACTATACTACTTTTGCCAGAACCTGACACTCCTGTAAAAACAGTGATTGCCTTTTTTGGTATTTGTAAACTTATATTTTGCAAGTTGTTTTCTCTCGCATTTTTTATTATTATCTTTTCGTTCATATATACAAATACCAGAATCTACATCTTGTCACTTGTTTATCAATTAATCTCTAATTTTATCTTTATATATTTCATGCATATACAATATTAAAGTATAAATTTTTATTGTCCATTCTCAACAAATCTAGCATACAATATACTATTATTGGGCTTGTCCCACAAGTGAGTACTATGCATAGTGCTATTGTAATATTGCGTACCACCAATCATACTATCATAATAGCCTACAAATATATGATTGTCTTTTGTTGGAGCTTTAGCTATTGGCATTTGGTGATTTAAAGTCACTTTGACATGGCTTGTTCCACCTTTGCCTTGACTACGATACAATACGACGATGTATTGTTTTGATTGAGATTCTTCACAATCTTCATCATCATTGGAAACTATATCAAAGTCATAATCCATTTTAGGGCTAGCATATGGAGTACTAGCATCTAGACTCTTTGGATCAAACCAATCATCTTGTTCGTCTGCATCTACAATAATAAAAGGTTCAAACATATCTACCTGTCCATCAATTGGTAATATAGGTTGCTCTTGTGTAGATAAATCATCATCAATTGCAATGACATCTACAGAATCTTGATCTTCAAAGATATTAGTCATATATATAAATATATTATACATGATTATAAAAATACAGTCAACTGTATTAAGCTTTACAAGTTCTAATATCAAATCAACCTCTCTATATCACCTGCTCCCATAACAATGGTTGCACTTCCTACATCTCCACCATATATAAAATCCACTATATCTTGAACTGTTTTTAAATAAATTGCATTAGGTATTATATTTGCCAAATCTTGACTAGTCGTACCATTAGAATTTTCTCTTGCTGCAAAAATTGGGGCTAAAGCCACTTGATTAGCTTTTGACAAACAATTAGCAAACTCTTGCAAAAATGCCTTAGTTCTGGTATATGTGTGTGGTTGAAATATCACTCTCACAGATTTGTATATAGATTTTGCTGTTGCAATGCATTGTTCTATCTCTTGAGGGTGATGAGCGTAGTCGCTAATTATTGTACCAAAATTCCCTTGTTTTACAATTTCAAAACGCCTTTTTACCCCACTAAAACTTGATAAACCTTGATTTAATTCTTCCCATTCTATACCAATTGTCTTACATGTTGCAATGCAAGCTAATGCATTGTCAATATTGTAAAATCCCTGTGTTGTTATATGTACTTTTCCAAGCAATGTATCTTGATAATAGCAATCAAAATTAGTCCCATCTTTATCAAATTTTATATCTTGTGCTGTATAATCACCACCTTTTCCAAAGGAAATGATATCTTTTGTATGAACTAGCTTTGAGACTATACTAGCATGCGCTACAACTGTTTTGCTCATATTAGCAAAACTCTGATACGCATCCCACAAATCCGCTTCATCTTTGTAATAATCTATGTGATCTAATGCAAAGTTGAGTATAACACCAACTGTAGGTTTTAGGTGCAAAAAATTGCGTCTATATTCACACGCTTCTGTAACAAAATATTGTTTGCCTAGCACGCAATTGCCACCTATTCCAACACTATCCCCACCTACATGTATTGTAGCTCTTCGCTTACTCAATGTTGCTCCAATCATAGTAGTAGTAGTAGTTTTGCCATGAGCACCTGCAATAGCAACTATACAACCATAATTTTGACTAATTTGACCAAGCAATGCCGCTCTCTCTATTCTTGGTATTCCCAATCGCCTTGCTTCAACCAACTCCACATTGTCGCAATTTATAGCACTAGTATACACTACAACATCAGCACCTGATACATTGATAGCATTGTGTCCACTCAACAGAACATCGCTACCACTAGTTTCTATTCCTTGTGCTTCTACTAGTTTCATCAGTTGAGCCATGCTTACACCCTTACATCCTACAAAATGCATTTTCATACCATTATAGTATGAAATATATACAAAATATGTGATAAAACAAAATTAGAACAATTGTACTGCTATCAGTATCTATTTTAAGAAATGTATAAAGAGTACATTAAGATTGAAAAAAAGTAACAACTTAAATAAAAACAACCTTAAAGCGTTCGAGGGTTTTGGGGGATTCGCCCCCCAAGAGCTTTTTTGGTTCTTTTTTGGCGTCAAAAAAGAATAATATTAGTTTTGTTGATTGTTTGTATTTTATTGTTAATAACCGTTCGTTGTACACTACTAAAAAATCATTAATACGCAAATATTTTGCTAACAATTAAAAAATCTAACTCACAACTTTGTTGAGTGAATTAGATCTAAAGTAATTTATTATAATCCCAATGACACAATTAGAGCTTTGTCTACTTTACTTAAGTAATTGTTGTCCAACTTTCCACACATGTCTTTTAGACGCCTTTTATCAATTGTTCTAATTTGTTCTAATAATATTACACTATCTTTAGGCAAACCAAATTGCCCCTTTGATACTTCTATATGTGTAGGAAGTCTAGCCTTTGTCAATTGACTAGTGATTGCACACACTATAATAGTTGGTGAAAATTTATTGCCTGTATCATTTTGCACTACCAACACAGGTCTCATTCCTCCTTGTTCGCTACCAAGGACTGGGCTTAGATCTGCATAATAAATATCGCCCCTAAATATTTGAATATCATTCTTTAAAGTTTCCAATTCATTCTCCATATACAATTGCCAATTTAATTACCAATCGTCTCACTCTAATGGTTCACCTCTAATATGTAAACACCATTAGAAGAGATTATAATTTTATATATCGCTTATTCCTAAAAGTATATCATCAAAATAAGCATTTTGAAAGTCTGCTATCTTTATACTATGCAAAGCATCTAAGTGATTGTGAACAATATATGTGATATATTCTTGCACACTCAATCCAAGATTAGAAGCCTTATCCGTTGCAGACTCGTATTGCTCATTATTGATATCCACTTGATACTTACTCATCATTTATCTCCTTTTTTTTACTAAATTATACCTATTTAAAATTTCTAATTTTTGTATTGAATTTATTAGCATAACAAAGTCAACTGCAACAATTAAAATATTGAATACATTACAACAACACACATACAGCCACAGCTACACTACCACTATGACTAATAGACAATTGTGGAATTTTTCCACACAACAACTCTCTTGCCTTGTTACTAGCTACAATATACGGTTGTCCTAAATTTGTATGACATACACATACATCAGTCATACTAATATCACCAAAACCACAACCCATAGCTTTTACAAAACTTTCTTTAGCACAAAACATACCCGCCAATGTCTCTACCCTTGAGCCACTATACATATAGTATTGCCACTCTTGTTCACAAAATATTTTAGAAGCTACAAAGTGAGATTGTGAAATCAATTTAGCTATTCTGTCTATGTTTATTATATCTATACCTATCATAAATAATACAACAACTAGCAATGAAATAAAAGAGAGCGTACAACGAGAGTTATTACAATAACATACAAACTTTCAACAAAACCAACTTAATTCTTTTTTAATTCCCAAAATGTTGATTTTAACAATGTACTTTGTTTGTATACTCCTAATAAACTAAGAATTTATCAATAATAGTAGGACAAATTGTTGCAGCAATACTATTTACTTATTCAACATTCATATCACTTTCAACACCTTCCAAAAAAACATCCAAAGCTTGCCTAATTTCACTAAACACAAAACCCCTACCCAAACAATACTCAATTATCTTTTGCTTATCACCTCTATATTTTTTTTCTATCAAATCTAGCAATGATTTGTGACTATCCAAATTGTCTAAACAATTGTCTATTATGTCTTTGTCTATACCAAAGTTGTGCAACTCATACTCAAGCTTGCGTTTTCCATTTTTATACCCTTTGCTTGCAATATAATTCTTTGCAAAACTTTCATCATTAATGTACTTATAATCTAATAGTTTTTCTATACAATAGTCAATTGTCGCCTGCAAATAACCCTTATCCTTTAAATAATTTTCTATCTCTAACTGACTACGCATGCGTATGGATATATACCTTATAGCTTTATCAAATGCCGTATTTTTTTCGCTCTCCAACTGCAACTGACTTAAGTAATCCAAATCTACAATCTGTCCTTCAATCAAATTGTGTTTCAATACAGTAATTGTCTCTAATCCACAACAAAAATTGCCATCAATATACAAATTGACACGCTTTTTATTTTTGTTTTGCATTGTAATTTGACTAATAACTGCCATTAATATTAATATAGTATATAAAAATACATTAATCTATAAAAGTGTCATAGAGTACATTAAGATGTAAAGAAGTAATATACATAAATAAAAAACAACCTTAAAGCGTTCGGGGGTTTTTGGGGGGGATTCGCCCCCCCCCAAGTGCTTTTTTGGTTCTTTTTTGGCGTCAAAAAAGAATATCGCTGTTTTGGTTGATTGTTTGTATCTTGTTGTTAAGAATCTCTAATTATACACTCTACAAAATTATCCTTAAATTACAAATAAGTTGTTTATTGCAATTATAAGTTTCTAAACAGAAATTTTATGCAACACAACATCATCTATCAACTTTTTATTAATATCCAAAATTGGATTTACAACATTTTCTATATAGTCTTGAGTTTGATGTGATGCCAACCCTATATACAAACAAGGCTGAAGTATTTCATCAAAGTTGACTTTGCTAAACAACTTATCTTGCTTTAGTCGCCTAATTAAATCATTTGAATTTTCACAACTTATATTTTCTCTTTCTATACTTTGCTTTATATTTTTGGAAACTTGCATGCTATGTTGTCTAATTGCTTCATGCAATTGTTGCCTATCACCACCCAATTTTACAGCATTCATCAAAATATTCTCTGTAGTCATAAATGGAAGTTCTTTTTGTAAGTTGCTTTGCACTACATTTGGATACACTACTATATTGTTAGTGACATCAATCATCAAATTGAGTATAGAGTCTATAGCCAAAAAGCCCTGTGACATGACAATTCGTCTATTAGCACTATCATCTAGTGTCCGTTCTAGCCATTGTGTGCTAGCCGTGATACTAGTATTGATAGGCAATGATATCACAAATCTAGACAACCCACATATCCGCTCACATCGCATTGGATTGCGTTTGTATGCCATGGCAGAACTACCTACTTGCTCTTGTTCAAATGGCTCTTCTATCTCTTTAATGCTTGCCAACAATCGCATATCAGTACCAAACTTAGATGCACTTTGTGCAATACTAGACAACATTGACAAAATATCATAGTCCACCTTGCGAGAGTACGATTGTCCTGTAATTGCGTATACGCCCTTAAAGTCAAAATGACTTGCTATTTTATCTTCTAACTCTGTTGTTTTTGAAGCTTGTCCATCAAACAAGTCCAAAAAACTAGCTTGAGTACCTGTAGTACCTTTCAACCCACGCAATCTCAAAGTACTCAACAAATACTCAAGTTTGTCAAAATCTTGCACAAAATCAAACAACCACAGTGTTGCTCTCTTGCCTACGGTTGTAGGCTGTGCGGGTTGCAAATGTGTCCATCCTAATGTTGGCAAATCTTTGTACAACAATGCAAACTTGCTTAATTGTTTTATTACTAATAATAATTTAGCCTTTACCAATTGCAATGCTTGTTTGAACAAAATTAGGTCAGTATTATCTTTTATATAATTGCTAGTTGCACCCAAATGCAAAATAGGCTTTGCCAACTTTGCTTGCTCACCATACGCATAAAGATGAGACATTACATCATGTCGTATTCTTTGCTCATGATATTCTATCACATCAAAATCTATATCATTTGAATAAGCAACCAAATCATCAATTTGTTCTTGACTAATATTTAGTCCCAACTCTCGTTGTCCCTTTGCCAAAACTATCCAAAGCTGTCGCCATACTTTTGCCATATGCAGTGGACTAAATATCTCACTCATCTCCACACTACAATACCTATCTGTAAGTGGATTATTGTATATATTTTTATCCATAAAATATCCTACTAATATAGTTTTGCAAGTTAGAAAACATCAACTTATCTATATCACCGTTGTTGTATCCCAAATTCACCAAAAAATCTCTAAGTATTGCAATTTCGTCATAACTACTCAATGTAGGCAACGGACTAGTCCCAAAAAAATCTGTACCTATACACAAATTGTCTACCCCAAAATTTTGTACAAACCAGTCAATATGTCTAACAACTCGCTGTATCCAAGTATCTTTTGTATCATGTTCACACAAAAAATTTTTGACTAATGTCAAACCTACCAACCCATCACACTCCACTAGAGATTTGCATTGATAATAATCCAAATTGCGAGGGTGTTTATATACAGGTTCAAAACACGCGTGACTACACACTATATTTTTGCCTTGAACACAATCTAAAATATCATAAAAACTATTTCTACTTGCATGCGCTGTATCTACAACCTTATTGTGTTGCAACAAGGTATGTAAAAATATTTTTCCATCATGCGTCAATCCATCACAATCTTCTATATTGCCACTCATACAACTGCTTGCATATCTATTGGAGTTGTTCCAAACTATACCATAAAACAAAAAAGGCATAGTTGCAAGCTCACAAAAAAATAAATATTTATTTTTTTCATATGTGCCATAAATATCATTATTGACATACTTCAAATCAACAAGCCTATAATCATGGATATTGATATCTTCTATACTAAAGTATACATTTGGCAAATTTAAATCAATGTATGGTTGCAAAATAGATTTGATATTTTCTAAAGTCAACGACTTCTTGCTAGTCCATAGTGCAAGTATGATACCATTGCATTTAGACTGCTCTATTATCCAATCCAATTTTTGATTGAGTATCAATTCTTCACTAGTAACAATGTCATTATGAAAATCAAATATATTTAGTTTGGTCATTGTATAATATATGTTGATTAAAATAATTATGATAAATCTTTAAGGAGTGTACAAACAAAAACATTAGATGAGAGAAAGTAACAACTTAAATAAAATCAACCTTAAAGCGTTCTGGGGGATTCGCCCCCAAGAGCTTTTTTGATTCTTTTTTGGGGTCAAAAAAGAATAATGCTTATTTTGTTATTTGTATACTATTGTTAATAATCTCTATTTGTATACTCTCAATCTTTAACTTCTATCAATATTTGCATTATACAACACATTATCAAATCATGTCAATATAAATTAATTATCTACACAACTAGTCATCAAAAAATCTGTATGCATAGATTGTTGTTCAAAAAAGAATTGTCTCACATATTTACATGCAAAACAATCCATAAAATAATTTTATTAACCAAATTTAAATATCTTTTTGTTGGCATTATTTGGCTTTGCAAGCCCCCTATCTAGTCCACATGCAGCCTTAACAATATCAAATAATTCCTCAAAATCACTAAATCTCTCTAGATCTGTTATACTTGTAGCATCTATATCCGACATACTATCAAATGCTATACATGCATCTAAAGCCAACTGCAACATATCATCTCTCTTATTGTCTACTACATTCTTGTCTATATCTACTACCAACGCAGTCAATACACATGTAGAAACAACTTGATACAAAAAGTTGAGATATCTCCCAAGCTCCAATCTATATTCATCTTCATCAAGGCGAGGACTAACTTTGAAATAATTCTTTTTTACTCTTTGATAATACCTATGTACACCATCATAGACATATCTAAAATAACTATACACTTTTTTGATAGCATATTCTCTATTAATTTTGTACAATTCTCTCAAAAAGTCGTTGAGATGACTTGCTAACAATAGACTTTCTCTAAGAGATATACAATATATGTCTACTTTTTTACCTTTTTCCAATAGTTGTATACGAGGCATAAGACTGTCAAAACAGTTGTCTACACTCTCATAAATCAGCAAATCATAATACTCACTCTTTTTGCCAAACAAATCATGAAAGCATATACGATGTGCATACTTGACAGCAAAACTAGAAGTACTAGACAATCTCTTAAATATATCTGGATAGTACGACAAAAATCTATTGGTATAAGCCTTGTTGGTTTCGTAATATCTATTTCTCATAGGTATTACATGTTTATCTATATACAACAGTACATCACCATAATTTGTAGATGCACTTTGCACAAATCCAACCTTTAATGATTGAGCATACGACATAAAGTCTCTACATAGATTCTTAACCCTATAGTATTGACTATCTGATGGCAAATTTAGCTCTGATACAAGCTTGCTATTTTGTACTACATATGGTTGAACAACAGTATTGCATGCCATAATACCCAAATCTGATATTGTAAGACAAAACTTAGATATGTTAGGATTGTGAGCTAATACATCTTCTTTATCTATACTAATTATTCTTCTAAGAGAAATTGCAAATTTGAGACTATCTTGACGCAATTTATTGCGTGTATTGTGATCTATTTGTTCAAGATTCCCAGTGATTTTTTTATAAAAATTGGATATCAAAATAGTACACTCATTAAAAATGAGTATAAAAAAACCCAATCTCTTAGATATTTCAATTCTTGCCAAAACTGCAATTTTGACAGACTCTATCAAAGTATTTACAATATTTTCTATTAAATCAAAATCCTTGGTGCTTTCTTGTTCGTATATTTTGCACATATGAGCAAAATATACTGCTAGATAGTGATTGGGGTTGTATTGTTTGGCTTGCTCAAAATACTTTAAAGCTTCACCAAAATCAGTATTTCTAAAATACTCCTGTCCTGTCTCATAAGATTGATTGGCAATATCAAACTGAACCAACAAACCTGATATATTTTCAGGTTGAGTACCAAAATCCTTGCCACACAATGGACAAACAAAATTGCCGGCATGCATTTTTCTCAATAGCATGCTATTTTTGCACCTAATACAAATTGCAAAATGTTCCATTTTTCCCCTTAGTTAATTTGATAGATATGAATTTAAAGTGTTGTTTTTTATATTAAATAAAAACACTATATTATATAGATAAAAATTTGAGAATATTAAAAACATCAACAAAAAAATATATACTTTCTAAATTAGAAAGCAACTAACTTGACAATAATCAAATAATCAATATTGAAAAACTGCTCAAATTTTTCAATATTGATTATATAACTTTACCACAAAAATGTAAAATAAATTGAATAAAATAGCCAAATTTTTATTTTATCTTTTTATACATATTTATTTAAATACTATGTCTATATTTTAAATCAATTAATAAATTAATTTAAAATCAACAAATCTCAACAATTTATAAGATTATACACTTTTCAATTTTAACATACATTCTACCACAACTATTTTCTTCTAATTTTTTTAAAAAATTCCGTGAGCAAAAGACCGCATTCATCACTCAATATACCGCCTTGAACTTGCACTCTATGATTGAGCTTGCCATCTGTTCCAATTGAATATGCCGATTGCATTGCACCGTATCTTGCGTCATATGCCCCAAATACTACTTTACGAATTCTTGCATTGACTATAGCACCCGCACACATAGTACACGGTTCTAGCGTGACATACAAATCACAATCACTCAAATTCCATCTATTCAAAATAGCACCTGCTTTGCGTAATGCAACAATTTCGGCATGCCCTGTAGGATCAAAATTGCTTTCTCGCTCATTGCAAGCACTAACCAAAACTTCGTTCTCTCGTACAATAACAACACCAACAGGCACTTCACAATCATCACTATTGCGTGCTACATGTATAGACTGTTTCATAAACTTTTTCATTGTATCTATCATTTGTAAATTTATAATTCATATATTAAAAGATTTTTATACAAAAATATACAAAATTCTACTAACGGCGTTTTACAAATATAGGTGAAGACCAAGCAGCATGTGCATCATCTTGCAATACTCTTAGATAAATATATTTGAAGTGTGGTTGAACCATTACTACAGTTTGAGCTTTTGTTCTTTTAAATGGAACTCTTGTTATTCCTTGATTGGTCACAAGCTCTACACTTTCTAACAACCCCTCAGATTCTACATTTATTTCTACCTTATAATCTTCTCTACTAGATGCTATAAAGTCACCCATAATAGATCCATTGATACAAATATCCAAATATATCTTTGCACCTGTTGTTGCATAGCATTTACGATTTTTGAGAGCATCGTACAAACTTTCTCTAGTTAGTTCTTTTGCCAAAATACAAGTCAATCCCACCCCCTCATGTCCACCACCACCAATAAATCCTAGTGGTATTCTAAGCAAAACTTGTTCTAAAAAGCAATCTTCTCTAACTTTGCGATTGTAAAGAGAAGGGTTGTGCAATCCGTCTATAGTTTCAAACGCACCTTTAGCATTAAAAACTTCTGTAAGAGCTGGAACACCCGACGGAAACTTATTCCAATTGACACCTCTCATTTTGTCTACAGGGTCAGCTACTATAAACAAACCCTCACGCATTGGATTTTGCAAACGATAAGATAGATTGTTGATACTATCACTGCCCGCTTGATTTCCACGCATTATATCCCCTCTACCTCTAAATATTACATTGTATCGCCCCTCACTCTCTCTATCTTTAGGCAAACCCCATTCATAAGCATTGAAAACTACAAACTTATGTTCTATATTGTATAGTTCATTTCTAAATCTTATGTCACGCCATTGCTCATCATCTATGTGAGTATCTATATCAGACAATGCACAAAAGTCCAATCCATTTAGTTGCTTGACTTCCATAAACTTGTCATCAGGACTACCACAGTGCCAACCTGTACTGTGACTATTAATAGAAATATCCGTCCTAACTCTCAAGTCCCCCCAATAATAATTGAGTCCTTTAGGCTTCTTTTTTGGAGAACTATAAAAATCTCTATGCATTCCTAAAGGTGCAGGCTTGCAATCATGTATTTGACTACAAGGTCCACCAACCAAGAAATCCAATTCTAGCCCCCCCACTATTGGCTTGCGATAAATAGCATCTACTGATTTTACAACATATTCATTTCCTTCTATGTGCATATCAAAGTGTCTAACTATACGATGTGTGTCAACTACAACTTGAGCTTTTGCAAAGTCAGTAACCTTGATGACATAACTAAACTTTTCAAATCTCATATACGCCGCATAAATATATCCCCTATGACTAGCAAGCTTGACTATCTCTGATCCACCTTCTAGAAAGGCATCTGTATCACTTCGCTCTATACCTATCTTGGGTTTGCCCTTTTCGTCTTCATTAGTCAAACGATATGTCATAAGTGCAGGTTTGCGTTTGATACGCAATCCTGTACAATCAAAAGGCATAATACCACCATTAATTGGCTCAGTTTGCTTGGCAAAGTGGTCACAGTCCAATACAGCTATCAAACTATCACCATTATCTATAATACTAGTCAATCTATTGTTTCCACCTGCAGACAAATCAAAACACTTACCTTGCCGAATACCTACAAATTTTGATTTGTCGGTATACAATTCTGCAAATACCAAAATTTCGTCCTGAAAATACATCAAAAGCGGATTGCTAAACATACCAAACAATGCCATCTCATAATTTACTTCACCTACTCGTTTATCCACTTCTGCAAGCTTGATAATGTTTGTATGTCCCAAAAACAATACATAAGCGACATATACAGTGCTACCCACATCCAAGAAATCAGCATGTATAACACGCCCTTCGTCTACTATCCACTCTTTAGATGCAATAGTAATTGTCAAAACAAAATAGTCTTTCTCCTTTAGTCTAACTTGAAGAGAAATATTATCTTCCTTTTTAAATATCTTTTGCTGATTCATTATTGTCCTTTTTAGTTATCAGTTTTCAATCTTTGACTCTGTGTGATTTTTTCATTCATTACAAAACAAAAACATTAATACAAAAAATCCATGCAACAAAAAGTTGACCAACCAAAATTGACAACTACAAATAATAGTATATGCAAAAATTTTCCTTATATAATATTATAGCATACTATCATAAAAATGTCAATAAAGTGTGAATATTATATGAATATATTTTATTGTTAATTATTGGGATTTAATTTAATTAACTAATAAACACAAAAACCTCTTTACCTTAAAATATTTGTTGATAAATAATACTATGTAACAATAAATTGTGATAATGCGATTAGGAGTGTACAAATAGATTATGTTAAAATAGAAGAAGTAATAGTTAAATAAAAACAACCTTAAAGCGTTCGGGTTTTTTGGGAGAGATTGGTAACCCCAAGAGCTTTTTGCTTATTTTAGGCATCAAAAAGAATAACGCTGGTTTTATTGAAAGTTGTGTCTATAGGTAATAACATCTAATTGTACACCCTCAGTCAATTAAACTTAACTGTAGTATTATTCAAAATTTGTAGTTGCTAGTTTTTTGAAATTATAATATAATATCAAAATGAAAAACAAAAGTGAAGAGTCAACGCATTTAAATACTATTTCATACCAAACACATAATTTAGAAATAATAGCAGGACCATGTAGTGTAGAAAGTGAAAAACAAATTATAGAAATTGCCCATGCAGTCAAGCAAGCTGGAGCTAGTGCATTGAGAGGAGGAGCATTCAAGCCTCGCACTTCACCATATGATTGGGCAGGATTGGGAGCTATAGGCTTGCAATATTTATTAAAAGCTAAGCAAGAAACCAAGTTGCCTATTGTGACAGAGATTTTATCAATCAACCACTTAGAGTTGTTTAATGATATTGACATAATCCAAGTAGGAGCAAGAAGTATGCAAAACTTTGAATTGCTTAAAGAACTTGGAAAAACACAAAAAACAATACTACTCAAACGGGGTTTTGGCAATACTATAAAAGAGTGGTTGCTAAGTGCCGAATATATCAAATCAATGGGCAACAATAATATAATTATGTGTGAAAGAGGTATAAGAAGTTTTGAAAATAGTACTAGATTTAGATTAGACATTGCTAGCATACCTCAAATTCAAGCTAATGGATACACCATATACATTGACCCATCACACGCAACTGGACAAGCCAACTTAGTACCTCCACTAGCCAAGGCCGCTGTAGCTGCAGGAGCAAATGGACTAATCATAGAATGCCACACCAACCCACAAATTTCTAAAGTAGACAAAGAACAAGCTCTAAGAATAGAGCAACTAAGCATGTTGATTAATCAATTGCAAAAAATATGGCAACTAGAGCTTAACGCACCTACCAATAATATTTGTCAAAGTTAAATTGTAATAAACCCACATACCAAATATTGACATACAACCACAAGTATATATTTGTATAGTTGTACCATACTAATTGTACAAGGAGAATATACACTTATGTCAAATACAAAAAATAGCACAAAGAACAACAGTAAAGCTAGTCAAAGCAAAACTACTAGCAGCACCAAATCAAAGAACTGTGACAACAAACAAGGTAAGTAGATATTAATCCTATCTACCGTCAGTTGTCAATTTTCAGTTAAGTATTCAACCAATAATAGCTGAAAACCCAAGACAATCAACCCTGTTGACAATATCAACGGGGTTGTGCTATACTAAAACTCAATGTATATCGCAATTGCTTTTATTATTTATTTCATTATTGCAAGTATAGTCGCATATGCCGTAATGGCACACGACAAACAAGCAGCCAAACGCCATGATTGGCGTATCAAAGAGAGTACGCTAATCATAATAGCTGCCCTAGGCGGTAGCATAGGCATGTTGTGGGCAATGCATCATCTAAGACACAAAACAAAACATGCCAAATTTACAATAGGTGTCCCTATGATACTATTTATACAGGCAGTACTAGCTACCTTGATTATTATATATTTTGCATAATTTATAAAAGACACTATACAGCCAAAATCTGTACAGTGTCTTTATTGCTATCAATGAATTGGATATTTATAGTTATATTAACTCAATCACTTTAACTACAAATCAAATAAGTTGAAATACAGTATTACAATAATACCCAAATACTAAACTGAATTTGGTTGATATTTACAACACTATTAGCTTATATTTCAACATTTCAAATATTGATTTTACAGTATTATAACGAACTTAGAGTATAGGTTTTTATAAATTATATTGTCAACAATCGCACATCAATTGGATCTCTATTAGTTTCACTCACTACAGCGTGCAATATTTTGTCAGATTGTTCTTGAGATATTTCTTCGGCTTGCACCATTACTGTAAGATTGACCAAAGCATTGGTCACAGCAACATCACTAAATCCTAAAGCTTTTATTATAGTCTCTAATGCAACTTCTTGGTTAAATACTTTGGCAAGATTTTCTATTTCAGCCAAAGCACTTTCTACTGCTTCAGGAGTACTAGCAGGATTGTTTACTATAGTCTCTAGATGCATTCTAGTTTGATCCATAGTAGCAATTCTATCTATCCTAAACTGCTCAAAAAAATTGAGTTGCGAACCACCTGTAGGCGTATCATCATTGTTTTTACCTATGCCCCAAGTATTAAGCATTATATTTAGCCAACCTGTAACTACAAGCAGCCCTACCATGCCTACGAGTATTATTATCTTTTTTCTTTTTGTCAACATAAGTTGCTCCTTTGAAATTTTTTATTTACTCTCTACAATATGCTTGTACTTTTGTATTTATTACTATTATTTAAAAAACTCAACTACAAAAATTTTTGTAGAATGCAAGTATTTATTTGATGAAGTATTTGTAATTTTCAATACATCACATTGATTGCACTACGACTTTCGATGACGATACGCTAAGTAGTACACATACAGTATCAATCACAGCTAGGCGTACTCTAGCATCATCACCACCCTGTATAGTTAGAGCTACACCTATTACATCTGGATATATCTCCTTGATTACTAGAGGTTTTGTTGTGCCATTTTCAGTAACAAGTTGTGGTGTACTAGAAAGATTGCCACCATTATTTATTGTAATGTATGCTAGAACCAACTCTATACTACTTTCCCAAGCTATAGCTACTTCGGTTTTTCCTACCCCTTTCATACTTCCCACTACTGACTTAAGATTTTGTTCTATACGGTCTTGATAGTCTGCAAAAGACTGTTTTGGAGTAGTGTTGGTATTTCCACTACTAGTACTACCACTAAACAGTGAAGCACTAAAATACACAATCAACATGAGTGCTATAGCCAATCCCGCTACATAAAACTCAATATGCTTTACTTTTTTCAACTTTGCCACAACAGTTTCCTTTTGTGACTTTGATACTTTTGATGTAGAATTTGTATTGCTCATATTTTTTTAAAAACTTAATTACAATGATTTTTTAATTGCAATTGCTACTACCAACCGAAAGTTTCAACTACCTAAAATAATTACAACTATAGATTGGTCAACATTCAATCCACTTGTCACTATTTCTAGGACAACTTCCTTTATATCTATATGTGGATTGTTGTTGTTTATGACAGCATCCAACAAATTTACTGTAACTTGTGTAATATTTACTATCAAATTATCTACTGTACCTTGTATTGTCACTTTAGCTTTGTCAATGCCATTGCGTGCTAACAATTGTACTGTACCATCTTCTAATATTTTCATTTGTTTTTTTTGTACTTGATCCAACCACCCTTGATCTATCTCTACACTTCCACCCCAATCAAAATCCCACTTAAATCCACTGCAAATAAGACTAGGTAATGGTGCAGAAATCACAAACAACATTACGACTCCAAATATACCACGCACAAACTTGTGCATTCTATTGCCCGACAATATGAGGTCTGCTATAACACCAATAATTGCAACAGCCAATATACTTGATATCCATAGTGACAAACCCTGCATAAATCTTCCTTTCAAAATTTAGTTAAATATAATAAATAAATTTAATATTTAACTTTTTTAACCATGTGTATACATAAACTCAATCAATAACAAAATCTAATTATGTCTTACATACAATACAGTATTATACTATATCATAAGATTGCCTGTGCTAATTATCAACAACAAAAATATAAAAAATAAAAACAACAATGCTACAACAACTACCGCCATTATACTCACTTGCTTGCCAACACCTGACAATATATTGGGTATATTGCTATCCCCCATAGGTTGTATTATTGCCGCTCCAAACTTAAGTATTAGACTAAAAGCCACAAGATTGATTATTAGAGGCAATACACTTGCAAACAAAAGAATAATCGTAGAGAGTCCTACAGCATTTTTGATAAGTACACCGCCCGCCATGACTAGATTAAACCCCTCAGACAAATAACCCCCAATAATAGGAATATATCTAGATATTGCGAATTTGGCTGTACGAATAGATATCCCATCAAATACAGAAGCCGTAACTCCTTGCAATGACAAAAATGCTAAGAATAAAAAGAACATAGTCCCCATCAACCAATTTGCACCACTATTAAAAAACTTGCCAAGATGATCTAACTTGATATTTGGACTTAAATTGCCAACTATATTGAAGACAAATGACATTATGAATACAGGTACAGCAACTAATGTTACCAGCTCTATAAGCGTAACACTAAATATTGCTACTGATGGTTGATACACAGCAGCACTACTAGTTGCACCTATTCCAGTCATCACAGTCAATAATATAGGAAACACAGATGTTGCAAGACTTCTAACAGTCCCAATAGTTTGAGAAACTTCTACTATCATCATGCCCGTAGTTGTCAGCAACAGTACAGTAATAGCACTTACACATGCAAAGTAAATTATTCTATCCGTACTCTCACTTGCAAACTTTCCCTTTATCTGTGACATAATATTGTATGTGAGAGATATTGCAATCATCATTGCCAAAAGTGGCAAAAATCCTACTACACTCACACCCAACAAATAAAATATAAAATCTACAAAACTACCAAAATCTATACCAATACTGCCATTGATAGTAGCTCTTATGCGTTCTAAAAAACTACTGCCTCCAAACAAATTTCTCTGTTGCTCAGTCATCTGTTTGAGTATATCTTCTAAATGAGATAAGTCCAATCCATTTAGCAAATCATCTACACTCTGCGACATATCATCACCTATATTCAAAGGCAAATCATTGTCCGCAGCATGTCCTGTTGTAGCCATAGTACTCAATAATATTGCAACAACAAAAAACCCAATAGCCAAAAACAAAACAAATTTAAACCTAGCATACTCTACATTGACACCACGCCCTTTTTTGTACAACAACACTAAATTGTGTTTATCCAAATAATATGACTTAAATGTGTGTAGCTTGATAGGCTTTTGAGTTTTTGACTTTCTTTTAAACATCTTATCTCACAATATTATTTTAATAAATTGTAGACTACACCTATTTACAATAAATCTACAATCAAGTGAAACAAAGATGATACTATTGGCAATGACACAAACATAATAGCTATCTTGCCTCCCAAAATCACTTTTTCACTCAAATTCTTGTTGCCCGTATCCTCACATATTCCTGCACAAAAATCTATAACAAACCCCAAGCCAACTATCTTTATGATAATTGAAAGAAATTCTCCCCCCAAACCTGCTTCATTTGCAATAGCTGTAAAAATAGTAACTATACCTGTGAGCATATCAACCACAATAAGCATAATAAGCAATCCGCCTACAATACTCAATAGTGTTGCCACATCACTTCTCACATCTTTCAATACAAGCACACAAAAGGCGGTAACTACACCTATAATACATATTTTTATTATTTCCATAGGGATTCTCGTCACCAAAATTTATATATTGTCTTACAACTAAAACAATCCAAACATATTACGCAAAGTACTAAATAACTGAGATATCATATCTAATACCATCAACAACACTATTATTACACCCGCTAATGTCGTAAGAGTAGTAATCTCTTCTCTATCTACCTTTTTGAGAATTTGGTTGACTATGGCAATGATTATACCAATGCCTGCAATTCTAAATATTATGTCTATTCCAAACATGATAACTCCATATATTTTGTTGAATAATGCATGTGTCAAAATCATTATATCTCAATTCTTTGTACATACAACATCTAATTTCAACTAAATGAACATTATTCCCAAACCAATTCCCAATGCAAATCCCAACTTTATAGATGTTGTTCCATACTTATCGTGATGTGCTTTTACTCTTTTCAAATCTTGTTCAAACTCTTGCTTATATCCCTCTAATTCCAAAAGTTGAGTGCCACTATCTGTATGTCCCAATGATGAAAAAAATCTCTCAATGCGTGGCAATTCTGTCTTTTTCAAAACATGTTTAGATAATATCAAATTCGTATTTTGTTGTTCTAGATATTGAGTTATGTGATTTGTCAAAGCGGACTTGCATGTAGGTAGATAATTGCTAAATACAATATTAAGCTTGTCCTGCTTAAATCTCACATCTGATATAATACTATTTACTAGCCCCATCAATTCATAATAATAATCCAACCTAGCCTTTTGCCTATTATAGAAATACAAACCAATCATACTTCCACATATAGCTGTAAGAAAGATAATAAAAACAAAATTCATAACAAAACTCCAAACTATAATCTCAACTCAATATCAAATTATATCTACTACAGTGCCAACACGATTGATATTGGACAATACTATATACTTGTCAAAAACTTTATTATCCAATATCAATCCAAAACCCACTTTGTGTGTCAAATCATGTATATCATATGCATGTATACTTGCTATCACTTTTACGCCCGCACTTTGAGCATAAGCTATTGCCTTGATATCCTCAATTGTAGCTATCTCGTCAGTAATAATCAAATCAGGTCTCATTGCTCTTATTCCCTGTTCAAAAGCATATGCTTTGGTACAGTTGCTAATTATATCAGTGCTTGCCCCTACTTGCAGTTGAGGCACTCCACTATAACATGCTGCAATTTCACTCCTTTCATCTACAAGAAGGGTATTGACAATAGGTCTAACAAGTCCAAACAATCTTGCCAAATCTCTCAAATATGTTGTCTTGCCAGCCCCAGGTGGGGATATAATAAGAGTATTTAAAATTTTCTTATTAGTATAAATATGATTAAAACCACTCAAAGCACAATCTACAACTTCGTGAGGTACTCTAATATTGATAGCACTAAAATTTTTTATAGCTCTAATTTTGCTTCCATCCCAAACAACTTCACCGCTTACACCTATCCTGATACCACCCTGTACACTTACATATCCATTGTTAATTTGTTTTGTAGAAGCATAAATACTATGATCACATGCTTGCATTATCACAGATTGAAGCAATCCTTGGTTGCAATCAAAAGCTAAATTTGGACAATCTACCAATCCTGACGCTCCCAAAAAACTATACTTGCCACCATAATTACAAGAAACTACACCCCCACTACGCAATCTAATCTCATACAACTTGTCCTCATTTAACAATCTATCTATAACTCCATATATACTTTGAGGCAAAATCTTGTGTAAAATAGAGTTTTGCATAATTAATTGTATGTATAATATATTTTATTTAGACTTGTACAACCATACTAAGACAAAAAATTTTACAAATTGACATACATATACAAATATTTATATATATTTCATGACATAATTTTGCTAACATTATGTAATACTATACTATATTAATGAAGTTTGAGACAATCTCAAACTTTAAACTAAACGAGGTAATAAATGAAAAAAACAAACAAAATACAGTCAATAAGAACTGCCCTAAGCTTGATGTTTGTAGGTATAATACTGCTTGGGTTGTGCTATTTTAGTTTTGGATTGATTGGTACATCAAACAAAGCCCAAGCACATGGATACTTAGGTAGCGATACAGCAGCTGACAAAAACAATGCTGAATTGATACACTCTAGAGCACAGTTGGCTAGAATGGGTTACAACACTGGAGTAGGACAACTACAATACGAACCACAAAGTGTAGAAGGCGATGATGGATTTCCAACTGGAGGTCCACCTGACGGCAAAATAGCTTCTGCCAATCACATGGCGGGTGGAGCATTAGATGCACAAACCAGCTCTAGATGGGCTAGACAAAATATTGTTGTAGGTCCTAGAGTAATGAAGTGGACATTTACAGCACCACATGTTACAGCAAATTGGCAATATTGGATTACCAAAGATGGTTGGAATCCAGATGCACCTCTTAGAAAAGACATCTTTGAACTTATTCAACAAATCAATTATGACAACAAAGTTCCCGCTACTACAATAACTCACGATATTACAATACCAACAAACAAAAGAGGTTATCATGTATTGCTAGCTCTATGGGATGTAGGTGACACTACCAAAACATTCTATAGTGCATGCGATGTACATCTACATGCCGACAAGAGTACAATAACTGACAGAATTACATTTGGAAGTGGAGGCTCTCTAGCTCCTGACCAACCTGGTAGCGGTGGCGGAGATGGTGGTGGCAACCAAGGCGGCGGTGATAACGGCGGCAACCAAGGCGGTGGTGATAACGGCGGCAACCAAGGCGGTGGTGATAACGGCGGCAACCAAGGCGGTGGTGATGGCAATACTGGTGGCGGCGGTGATAATATTGGCGGCGGTGGTACTGGTGGCGACGGTGAATCTGGTGGCGGTGGTGCTGGAGGCGGTGGCGGTGGAAATCCTGATGGTCAGTTTCCACTAGAAATGCCAAAGACAAGAATAGTGGGTAGCGTGGTACATTGGGACCCTGTACCAAAAGCTACAAGATATCACATATTGCACGCTACAGAAGAAGGAAGATATCAAACTACAACATCATTCTCTCTACAAGACTTCCCCGGAGTGCGTTATGTATGTATAAAAGCTATTCAAGATTTAGACGCAAGCCACTCTCTCACTAGTGATTGGACACCATGGATAGAGGTAATGGGTGGAATAAAAGATGATAATACAGACCCCGAAATTCCTGACGGTGGTATAGATTATGAAATATCTCCTCCTAGACTGTCTCTTACAGGCAACTTGCTAGTTTGGCCAGATGTAGACAATGCCAAAAACTATGAAATGATGAAAAATGGTATACTATCTGTACTAGACAAGTCAGTATTGTATACAGAGCTACCATACAATGCGGGCAAACACACAATATATGTAAGAGCTGTAAATGGAAACAATTTTAGCAGATGGGCAAGCTTTACTCGTACTATCACAGACGAATTTGGATTTGCAGAAGTTCTAGATACTCCCGAACTAGGACTAAATGATACACCACAATACGGTAGAATGAAAACTGTAAAAAATCGTCGTGATGTATCTGATAGCAACTTTGTAGTATCACACAATGGTGTAATTAGCTTCTACAATGCCGAAAGCCTATCACTAGCAGATCTTGGGCTTACACAAGCAGACATCAAATCACGCAGACATGATGTACGCATTCAAGCAGTGAATGGAGAAGCTAGCAGTGAATGGTCGTCCCCAGTAGAAATACCAGGAGCAGCTCAAGAAAACGGATTCCTAGGAGTATTGGCAATAGCTATAGGTATAGCTGTGGTTTTGGTACTAGCTAGCGTAATTATAAAAAACAAAATGGCAAAATCTAAGTACTAAAAAATATTTTGCACACATAGCATAAACAACAACAGATAAGCCAATTCACAAGCTAGTGAGTTGGCTTATCTCACAATAACAAACAACTTGACTAAACTATAAAAATATTGTATAATGTGTGTAGAATATGCAAATAAAGTTTTATGACTCGCTCAGTCGTTCTAAAAGAGACTTTGTTCCATTAGAAAGTAATAAAAAACAAGTAAAAATATATAGTTGCGGTCCTACTGTTTATAATTATGCTCACATTGGCAATATGCGTGCTTACTTGTTTATGGACACTCTTAGACGAGTACTTAGATATGCTGGATACAATGTTTTTGGTGTACTCAATATTACAGATGTTGGACACTTGACAGATGATGGTGATGATGGTGATGACAAAATAGCAAAAGCAGCCAACAAAGCCAACAAGCAACCTCTAGAACTTGCCGAGTTTTATACAAATATTTTTTTGCAAGATTTGTGTAGTCTCAATATTGAACGACCTGAAAAGATTGTAAAAGCAACTGAACATATAAATGAAATGATTGACATGTGCAAGATATTGATTGACAAAGGATTTGCATATGAAACTGATGATGGTGTGTACTTTGACATATCCAAAGCCAACGACTATGGAAAACTAAGTGGCGATAGACAAGGCAAACTAGCAGGAGCTAGAATTGCAATCAACTCTCAAAAACACAACCCTGCCGACTTTGCGGTATTCAAAAAAGCACCACAAAATCACATAATGAAATGGGAAAGCCCATGGGGACTATGCTACCCCGGTTGGCATATTGAGTGCAGTGCTATGGCATACAAGTATTTGGGTGAGAAATTTGATATTCATACAGGCGGAATAGACCATATACCCGTACATCACGAAAATGAAATAGCACAATCCGAAGCTTTTTGCGGACACAATCCTGCCAACTTTTGGATGCACAACGAGTTTATGCAAGTTGACGGTGGAAAAATGTCCAAGTCATTGGGTACAGCTTATCGCCTAGAAGAACTTATAGAAAAAGGATTTACGCCCATAGAGTTTAGATATTTTTGTCACACAACACATTATCGCAAAAAGCTCAATTTTAGTTGGGATAGTATGCAAGGTTCAAAGACAAGTTATGCAAGGTTGAAGGAAAGTCTCAACCTTCACAAAACTAGTAAAGACAAAACAGATACCACTATACTCAATCAATATAAATTGCAATTTCAAAATGCTATCACTGATGATCTAAATACACCATTAGGCTTGGGCATATTGCACTCACTAATCAAACTTCCAAATTCTATAGATATATACAATCTAAGTATAGAATTTGACAAAATTTTGGGATTAAAATTGAATGAGATTGATGAATTAGACAACTCATCAATCAACTTAATTCCCAAAGAAGTACAAAACTTGGCTCAAAAACGATGGAATGCCAAGCTTGACAAAGACTATGCAACTGCCGACAATTTGCGAAAGCAAATCACAGAATTGGGATATAGTATTGTGGACAACAAAAATGACTATGATATTATAATCAATAATTAGATACAATAAATATAAATAGAGTGTACAACGAGCGTTATTAACATAAGATACAAACTATCAACAAAACCATCGTTATTCTTTTTTGACGCCAAAAAAGAACCAAAAAAGCTCTTGAGGGGGTAGGCGAATCCCCCCGAACGCTTTAAGGTTTATTTATTTATAGTGTTATTTACTTCAATCTTAATATACTCTATTTGTACACTCCTAAATATAAATAATATCCAAACAATATTCCCACCAAAGACATAATATATGAAACTAATGATTCTAACATCATATTATACAGGGCATGGACATGCTAGTATTACAAATGCCTTGACAAGTGCGTTAGACGAAACAACAATAGAGTACTGTGTTGTAGAGATGGTAGATATGTGTGGTTTCTTTCTCAAAAAAAGGTGCAAGTCTTATGGCAAAACCACTACGAAGAGACCATGGTTGTGGAGTATATATTACAAACTAAGCCACAAATTTTATAAAAAAACCAATTGGATGGTAAGACGAAGCTGTCAAAAAAAATTTATTACAGAATTATATAAATTCAAGCCTGATGTTATAGTATCAGTACATCCAATGTTTGTAGGAAGTATAATAGATATATTGAGAAAAAATAATTACAAACCTAAGTTTGCAACTGTAATAGCTGATTTGGTATCTATCAACAATCTATGGCTAGATCCTAGAGCCAATCTAATATTTTTTCCAACTCATGAATCAATTGCTTTGGCAAAAAACAAAGGTATAGTAGATTATCAAATACAAAAATCCACACTTCCATCACGAAGTCTAGTCAACAAAAAAGCACAAACAATAAACATAGATATTGACAAAACCAAACCATATGTCAAATGCCTAGTAATGTCAGGTGGTGAAGGTAGTGGAAATATAGAAGAGACTATAGACAATATTTTGATAAATCAACATACCACTGTCCATGCTATATTGGGACGAAATAAAAAACTATACAACAGACTATCGCCCAAATATAAAGAAAATAATAGAGTAACAATAGATGGATTTGTAAGCAATATACAAGATATCATGCCAACATGTGATATAGCTATAGTACGAGGAAGTCCCAATGTATTGATGGAATGCATAAATATGCTAGTTCCAATAATAACTACAGACTGTCTACCAGGACAAGAGCAAGGCAATGATTATTGGGTATACAAAAATGGATTTGGACTAATGTGCAAAGACAAAAAAAAACTACCCGAGACTATAGCAAAATATTTGGAAAATGATAGAGAACTACTCAAACAAACTCGCATCAACCAATATCAATACCGTGATCTTAATGCAGCGCAAAAAACTATACAAATAATACTAGATAAATTTGAAAAGAACAATCACATATAACCAAATTTATTGTATCCATAATCAATTTTAAGGAAAAGAATAGTATGAATATGTTCTTAATACTGACAATCATTAGTGTACTTGCAGCAATCTCTATAATAATAATCCTATTTAGAACACGCAAAGTTTCGGGAAAAGATTTTTTGATATATATCATAATAGGTGTTTTTGCAATATTTGCTGTTTTGGGCGTACTAATGGCTTTATATTCTGCCGAACTATTTGGATCTTAACTTTTATGTATCAAACTTATTTTGTGCATAAACCAAAAAATCACTTGCTAGCAATTGCTAACAAGTGATTTTTTGAAATTTAATTGGGTTCTATCATTTAACAAAAAGCCCCAAATTATTAATCGCTCTCATTAAACTCATCATCTATAAGAGTTTTGCGTTTGTATTTTATCAGTCCTACTACCCCATATACAAAAAGTATTGCTAAAAGTATTGCTAAAATTACTAGCATTGCTACAACAAAAACAGGAGACAAAAACTCTTTTTCATCAATATGAACCAATGATGGCAACAATACTATAATTACAGTAGAAATAGTTAAAATAAGTGAACTAAAAACATTACTAAAACTAAACTTACTCTTAGAATTTGAACTTAGATATGTTGGCACACCAAGCATATTGCCAAACAAAATCATTGGCCAAACAGCCTTATAGTATTTCCAACATAAAAAAGCAAAAGCCAAACCAAAGCATACAAATATCATTATCAACGAATACCAAAAAGTTGCCCTTTTGCTCATACACCGTTACTCCACAGAACTTGACCAAGACCTATCTTGAAATATAACATTGCTATCTACCGTAACTGTATTGTTGGAATTAGTTAAATTTTCTCCACCTCTTTTTAGAAAATTGACACCAAACCAATCACACAATAAATTTCCTACAATTGCTACAACAACCTTTAAAACAATATCTATCACACTAGCAATACCACCACTAATGGCCGTAAGAACAATATTAATAGCTGTGCCAACAATAAAAATTGCATAAAGTATATCAAATACAACATTATCCAAAACAGTCTCAAGTGCAGCTACTACAGTTAAAGAAACACTGACTAATTTTAAAATATCCTTTAAAAATTTAACCTTACCCTCAATTAATATAGATACTCCTGCTTTCATTACTGCAGTGATAGCACCAAATATAATAGACGCTTGAGTATTGAGTTTCCATGTATATCCTACAGGTACCCATATAAACCATACTAGTTCTGACCTTACCCAAAAATCATTGCGTCCACCATTGTCCCAATACCTATCTCCTACTCCATTATCTCCATTATCTGTCATCA
>Ga0209424_1000002_pt1 | contig 141734 bp, 154 predicted proteins | sample TergutNc150M_FD_187288 | JGI IMG/M metagenome (GOLD analysis project Ga0209424, IMG submission 187288) | Nasutitermes corniger midgut segment microbial community from laboratory colony in Florida, USA - Nc150M (SPAdes) (version 2) | ecosystem: Host-associated > Arthropoda: Insects > Digestive... | reverse complement strand
GGGGGGGGGGGGCGAGTGCCGTACCGCTATATAACAAGTTTGTAGAACAAGCTATAGGACTTAGTCCACGATACTTATCTATGATAATCCCTGCAAGATGGACATCGGGAGCAGGAAAGGGATTGGATAATTTTACCAAGTCAATGCTTAGTTGCAGGCAAATTAAATATTTTAATTTGTATTTAAATTCTAAACAGTGTTTTCCTGATGTTGATATCAAAGGTGGAGTTTGTTATTTTTTATTTGATTCCAATCATAATGACAAAGCCAATGTAGTTGTCAATCATATTGGTAGTAACAAGCCAATACAATATACTGATTATTTGGATAGGTATGGGATAGGTGCAATTATTGTTTTTGAGGAATTGAAATCAATTTTTGAAAAGGTTAGAGATGATTTGTCAAAAAATGGAGCGGTATCTAATATAGTTTATAGTAGAAGACCTTTTGGAATAAGTAGTAATGTAATAAAAAAGAGTACAAAGGATAGTGTCAATAGTATCTATGATGAAAAAAGTAATGATGATGATATACAACTCATAGGGTTGCAAAACAATAAGAGATGTACTAAATGGATTGCAAAAGATTTCCCCTATACTGACGAAAATAATATACTAACCAAATACAAAGTTTTGATAGCTAAGGCATATGGTTGTGGTGCTTTTGGTGAAACTACAAGCACCCCTATACTAAGCACCCCTATACTAAGCACCCCTAACCAAGTTTGTACAGAAACATTCTTGGCTATTGGGAGTTTTGAACAAAAAATATTGGCACAAAATCTAATCAAGTATATATATACAAAGTTTTTTAGGGCGTTGGTTGGTATACTTAAGACAACACAAAACACAACGGCTAGATGTTATGAACTTGTTCCGTTGCAAGATTTTGGTCAATCAAGTGATATTGATTGGGATAAGTCAATAGATGATATAGACAATCAACTTTTTGAAAAATACAAATTGACGCAAGAAGAAATTGATTTTATTCAAATCAATGTTGCTCCTATGAAAGGCAATGCCGATGATTTTGATATTGCAAAGGAGAGTGATAATGAATAATTCAAAATCATTTTTTCCTGAGCGTATAGATATAAAACCAATAATATATGGATATATTGACAAATCTATAGACGGCTATATAAAGATTGGCTATACACAAAGACCGATTGAGCAAAGAATGAAAGAGCATTATCCAACACTATTGCCTGGTGAATTGCCTTATAGAGTATTGTTTGAAGAAAATGCAATTAGAGATGATGGTAGTTTTTTTTATGATAGAGATGTTTTTAAAGAATTAGAAAAACAAGGAATTGAGAGAGAAACAACAATAGATAGAAGAAAAACAGAGTGGTTCAAAATACAAAAAAAGCAAGATAGTGAAATAAATGATTGGGATTTTGGGATATTTATCAATGCTATAAAACGAATACAACAAGGCATTCCGTATCAAGTTGAGCGACACCAAAACTTTTCAATGCGTCCAGAGCAACAATCTGCAGTCAAAAAAACTAGTGAATTGTTTAAGGATTGGCAAATAAGGTATCCAGACAACAAACCACATTTTTTGTGGAATGCAAAAATGCGGTTTGGAAAGACATTTGCTGCATATCAATTTTGTAAAGTAATGAATTATACTCGTATTTTGGTATTGACATTCAAGCCCGCTGTAGAACAAAGTTGGAAAGAAGATTTGTTGAGTCATGTGGATTTTGATGGTTGGCAGTTTGTATCTAAGAATAGCGGTATGAAATATCAAGATGTGGATACGGCTAAGCCTATAGTTTGTTTTGGTTCTTTTCAGGATTATTTGCAAAAAACATCAGTTGGCAAAATAAAGGATTCCAATCAATGGGTTCATGATACCAAGTGGGATCTTATAGTGATTGACGAGTATCATTATGGAGCATGGCGAGAAAAGGCAACTAACTTGACAAATGAAGAAAAGTTGATAGAAGATTCTGTCAAGTATGATGAACAATTAGAAGAAGAACGCAGTTTGCAAGATGATATTTTGGAATTAGAAGAAAATATTTCAATTGTTTGCAAGGGGTATTTGTATCTTTCAGGCACTCCATTTAGAGCTATTTCTAATGGTGAGTTTAGTGATGACCAAATTTTTAGTTGGACTTATAGCGACGAACAGTATGCAAAACAAAATTGGAAAGGAGAAGACAATCCTTATGAAAGTTTACCACGCATGGTTGTCATGACCTATCAAATGCCCGACTATATAACACAAGTTGCAAAGGGTGGAGAGTTTGATGAGTTTGATTTAAATCAATTTTTTAAGGCAACGGGGAGTGGTTTGCAATCTAGATTTGAGCATGAAAATGAAGTTCAAAAGTGGTTGGACATAATTACGGGAAATTTGCAAGAATCTACAATAGATGATTTAAAAATGGGCAAAGAAAAACCATATTTCCCTTTCAATAATGCTAGACTAAAAGGTATTCTAAATCATACAGTTTGGTTCTTACCCAATATAGCAAGTTGTGATGCAATGTATGAGCTTATTTGTAGAGACAAGACAGCCAATCCATGGTTGAAAAATAATTTTGAATTGATTAGAGCTTATGGTGAAAATTGTGGCAATGGTGTAGATGCTTTGAAATTTGTGAGAGAGTATATTTGTGGCAAAAATTCTAGTACTTCTAATAAAAACAGAAGTAGTTTGGAGACTTGTACAATTACCTTGACTTGTGGCAAATTGACTACGGGGGTTACTATACCTGAGTGGACGGGGATATTTATGTTGCGTAATTTGCAATCACCCGAAACATATTTTCAATCAGCATTTAGAGTGCAAAGTCCGTGGACAATAAAAAACATTGATGGTTTGTCACCAAACAAAATTAGTATTTTAAAAAAAGAGTGTTATGTTTTTGACTTTGCTCCCAATAGAGCATTGAGTCAAATAGCCGAATATAGTAGGCGTTTGAATTTGAAAGAGTCTGATCCACAAAAAGCTATTGCAGGTTTTATTAAGTTTTTGCCTGTACTTGCTTATAATGGAAGTGCAATGATAGATGTATCAGCTGCTGACTTGCTGGATTTGGCATTTTATGGTACTACAGCAACACTTCTTGCAAGGAGATGGGAGTCGGCATTGTTGGTTAATGTAGACAATGCTACTCTATCTAGAGTAATACAAGACCCTAAGGCATATGATGCTATTATGAAAATTGAGGGGTTTAGACAACTTAAGGACAAAGGCATAACATTAGAAATTGTCGTAAACAAAAGTCAAGAATTGAAAGAGACCAAACAACAAATGAATGGTGGAGAAATCTCTAAGTCTACTCAAAAAGAGTTTGATGAAAAACAAAAAGAAGAAAAGAGTAAAAGAAAACAAATACAAGAAAAATTGATAAAGTTTGCTACTAGGATACCACTTTTTATGTATATGACAGATTATAGAGAGCAAAATCTTAGAGATGTTATAACAAAGATAGATTTTGTACTGTTTACAAAAGTAACGGGCTTGACTATACCTGATTTTGAATTGTTGGTTTCTTTGGGATTGTTTAATGAGGGATTGATGAATGATGCAATATTCAAGTTTAGGCGATACGAAGATAGTAGTTTGTCTTATGCGGGTATAGAAAAGAGACATAGTGATAGGATAGGAGGTTGGAGTACTGTAGTAAGTAGGGAAGATATTTACAACTAAAATCTGTTTATTATAATAAACAAAAAACGAGAGTGTACAACGAGAGATTATTAACAATAAAATACAAATAATCAACAAATAGGCGTTATTCTTTTTTGACGCCAAAAAAGAATCAAAAAAGCTATTGTGGGGAATCCCCCAACCCCCCGAACGCTTTAAGGTTGTTTTTTAATTTAAGTTGTTACTTTCTTTATTTCTTAATGTACTATATTTGTACACTCCTTAAAAACAATCGTGGCATAGTGTGTACGGTTGTTTTTGTCTTCAACCCCTTAGCTACCGTCATCAAACAAAAAATCTCTTGTAAAAATAAACAAAATATAGTATAATGTTGTTATGGAAGTTTTGCCAGAACAAAAACAGAGCAAAGCAAGAGTTGTATATACACGGCTTGAAGAAAATTTTAATATATTTACTCATTTGTTGGGATTTGTATTGGCGTTGTTGGGATCTATATTTTTGATTGTGCGGACTGCAAAATTGCATGGAGCTTTAGAAATATTTGCAATAATAGTATATGGTTTAGCTCTCTTGTGTTGTTTTGGAATGAGTACTTTATATCATTTTATGCCAGCAGATTCGGGGCGTCGTACTGTATTTAGACATCTAGATCACTGTAGTATATCTCTACTTATTGCGGGGACTTATACACCGTTTATGTTGATAGGTGTAGGGGGTGTGTTAGGGATAGTACTTGCAAGTATCAATCTTGGATTGGCATGTATGTTGATTGTCTTTAATGCCATAGATGTACACAAGTTTAGGGTTTTGAGTATTATTATGTATCTTGTTATGGGGTGGTTGATACTGCCAGTAATAGGAACTATTGTAAGCAAACTTGGATTGATTGCATTTTTGTGGATGATAGGTGGTGGGGTGTGCTTTACTGTAGGTGTGATATTTTATAAGCTCAAATCTATGCCTTTCAATCATGCTGTGTGGCATGTATTGGTATTGATGGGAGCAGTTTGCTTGTATGTTAGTATGTTTGTATATGTGATATAGTGACTGTAAAAATTATTTTAAAAAATAAATTGTTATGAGTGAATACAAAAAGAATATATATCAAAAAGTCAATCCATCTTTAAACTCTTTGGATAGAGAAAAAGCTATAATAGAGTTTTGGACAACCAATGATATTTTTAAAAAAAGCATAGATATTAGGGCAAATGGAGAAGAGTTTAGTTTTTATGATGGTCCACCTACTGCCAATGGAAAACCTCACATTGGACATGTCTTGACACGAGTGGTAAAAGATGTAGTGCCTAGATATAAGGCTATGAAAGGCTATAAAGTTAGACGCAAAGCAGGTTGGGATACTCATGGTTTGCCTGTTGAGTTGGAAGTTGAAAAGTCTTTAGGATTGGATGGCAAACAGGATATAGAAAAATATGGAGTGGAGTCCTTTATACAAAAGTGTAAGGAGTCTGTTTTTAAGTACAAAACAGAGTGGGAACAGATGTCTCAACGGGTTGGTTATTGGGTTGATATGGACAATCCTTATATCACTTATGACGACAAGTATATTGAGAGTGTTTGGTGGGCTTTGAGCGAAATACACAAAAAAGGGTTGTTGTATAAGGGGCACAAAATATTGCCTTATTGTGCAAGATGTGGTACAAGTTTGTCTAGTCACGAAGTTGCACAAGGATATAAAGATGTTGTAGATAGGACGGCTGTAGTGCTATTTGAATGTGTTGGCAATAGAGAATATATAGCAGCATGGACAACCACTCCTTGGACATTGCCTAGCAATGTGGCACTATGTGTACACCCAGAATATGAGTATAGTTTGGTTCAATGTGAAGACGGAAAACAAATTTGGTTTGCCAAAGAATTGTTGCCTAAGTTTGTAGAAAATCCAAATATCATAAAAACTGTAAATGGCAATAGTTTGGTAGGCAAGCAGTATATTGCGTTGTATAGTGATGGGATTAAGTTGCAAAAAGACAAGCTTTGTTGTACAGTAGTTAGTGACAAATTTGTTACTTTAGAGAGTGGTACAGGTGTGGTACACATTGCCCCCGCATATGGTGAAGATGATGCAAGAGTGGGGAGAGAAAATAATCTAGAATTTGTACAGTTGGTTGGAGATAATGGGCAATTTGGCGTGGGGCAGTTTGCGGGATTGAAGTTTAAGGAAGCAGATAAGTTTATATTAAAGGATTTAAAGTCTAGAGGTATACTCTTTAAAGAAATTCAGTACAGTCACAGTTATCCACACTGTTGGCGTTGCGACAGTGCTTTGATGTATTATGCTCGCAGTAGTTGGTTTGTCGCTATGTCTAAAATGCGTGACAAATTGGTATCCAACAATGAAACAATCAATTGGATTCCATCTAGCATAGGTGCTGGGCGAATGGGAAATTTTTTGAGTGGTGTTATTGATTGGGGTATATCTAGAGAACGCTATTGGGGTACTCCATTGCCTGTGTGGCAGTGTGATTGTGGGCATATTATAGTTGTGTCATCTAAAGCCGAATTGGTCAAGTTGTCAGGTTGTGATGATAGTGTAGAGTTGCATAAGCCATGGGTAGACAATATAACTATCCCATGCCAAAAGTGTGGCAAAACAATGCACAGAGCCTTAGAAGTGATAGATTGTTGGTTTGATAGTGGGAGTATGCCCTTTGCTCAGTACAACTTTCCTCATTCTGGAAAAGAGAGTTTTGATTCTACATTCCCTGCAGACTTTATATCTGAGGCTGTAGATCAAACTAGAGGATGGTTTTATACTCTCAATGCAATAAGTACAATATTGTTTGACAAAGCACCTTTCAAAAATTGCATAGTATTGGGGCATGTGTTGGACGATAAGGGTATCAAAATGTCTAAGCACAAGGGTAATGTTGTGGATACATGGAGTGTGTTAGACAATCAAGGAGCTGATGCTTTGAGATGGTATTTTTTGAGTGTATCAGCACCGTGGTTGCCATCTAGATTTTCGCAAGATTTGGTAAGTGAAAGTAGTAGAAAATTTATAGGAACTTTGTGGAATGTCTACAGTTTTTTTGTACTATATGCCAATATTGACAACTTCAATCCAATCAAATACAAGTTGGACCTTAGCAAGTTGGCAATGATGGATAAATGGATTTTGTCAAGATTTAATAGCTTAATTTTGGTTGTAGATAGTAGTCTCAATGAGTACAAGCTTGTAGAAGCTACCAAGGCACTTACAGAATTTTGTGATGATTTATCCAATTGGTATATTAGGCGTTGTAGGGAAAGATTTTGGGGTAGCAATTGGGATATAGACAAGCAAAATGCATATATGACTCTTTATTTTATTTTGGTAGATTTGTGCAAAATTGCTGCACCTTTTGTACCATTTGTTACGGAAAGTATTTATCAAAATATAGTTGTAGGGATAGACAAGAAAGCTCCAATATCAGTACATTTGTGTGATTATCCAAAAGTTGATATTGCAGTTATTGACAATAAATTGCAACAATCAATGGATACTGTTTTGACAATAGTAGAAAATGGAAGAGCGGCACGCAGTCAGTACAATATAAAAAATCGTCAACCATTGCAAAAAGCTTTTGTAGGGGGCGTAGGGTTGAAGCTTTCAACTGATTTGTGTGATATTATAAGAGAAGAGTTGAATATAAAAGAATTGGAGTTTGTCTCAAATCAAGGTGATTTTATACAGTATGAGTGCAAACCGCAATTGCGTACACTTGGTGCTAAGTATGGTAAAAATATTAATGCAGTCAAACAGTATTTGTTGGACAATAGTACTATAGTGGCAGAATTTTTTGAAAATTATCCTGATGGCAATTTTGTAGCTAAATTGGGTGATATCAATATAGACCTTAAGATTGGTGATGTTTTGATAAGTATGAAACCTACAGCGGGTTATGCTAGTGCAAGTGATAAAGGTATAGTAGTGGCATTAGATACTAAGCTTAGTCAGCAACTTATTGATGAGGGGTTTGTAAGAGAGTTGATTAGCAAGATTCAAAACTTGAGAAAAGAAAGTGGATTTGAAGTAATGGACAGAATTTTAATACAATACAGTGCTAGTAAGACACTGCAAGACATTGTAAGCAAATATAAGGATACAATTATGCAAGATACTTTGTGTCAAGATATGTCATTGGTAGAGAATGTATCTATAAGTATTTTGGATATTAATGGTGAAGAGTTTAGGTGTAGTGTCGCACTTAAATAGTAGATGAGTTTTTACAAAACAAAGCTATTTGTCAAAAATTACAAATAGCTTTATTTTGTGTTTAGCTTTATGTCTATACTATTAAATGTTACAATAACTTTATGTATCACAACCAATCTAGACCACAAGTTAATATCATTATATTTATTTTTTTGCTTTTTATATTTATATTGCCTGCTTTTTTATATTTGTTTTATATAGAAAGACAACAAGATATATGGGAAGATTGGCAACGAAAAGAAAGAGAGAGACAACAAGATTTACAACTTTTGTCAAAAGTTACTAGTATAGATAGAGGTGAGTTGAGTGAGAGAGAATTGGTTATACAATTATTAAAAAATGGGTTTGATGAAAACAAAATCTGGCATGATTTGTATATAAAAAAATATGATGGAAATTTTACTCAAGTTGACATTGTCATAGCAACCAATGCAGGATTGATAGCTGTAGAAGTAAAAGATTATGCTGGTTGGATATATGGAAAATACTACGAAAGATATTGGATGCAAGTTTTGTCTTATGGCAAATTTAAAAACAAATTCTACAATCCATTTATGCAAAATCAAAAACATATTGAAAGTATAAGAAAATTATTGTACAATCAAAAAATACGGATATTTAATTTGGTAGTTTTTTCGGGCAATTGTAGATTAGAAAATATTAGTGGTATTCCCGCAGATTGTTTTTTGACAACGCAACAAAACTTTATTGATGTTGTAAAAACAATAGCAAATGATAGCAAATTTTCAAATAGTAGGTTGTTCTTAAATTATAGAGATGAGATATCTATGATAAATAAATTCAAGAAAGCTCATTCTTATGGAAATGACTATAATATTGTACAAGAACATATTAGACATGTGCAAGAAATTAAAGAAAAATACAATGCAAGTTGAGTAATTTAGTATATAAAAATTTGAACTAATTATTAAACTTGGGTAGTTGCAACAATATTATGATAAAAATAGCAGATAAATGGAAAGATTACAGGGTTATCGCAACAGGCAATGGTGATAAGTTGGAAAAGTGGGGAAGTATAGTGTTGCTTAGACCTGATCCACAAGCAATTTGGACATCATCTTTTGATATGTCTAAGAGTGATAAAATTCATGCAATATACCATAGAGATAGTAGCGGTGGTGGTAGGTGGGATATCAAAAAGCCATTCAAAGATGAGTGGCTTATATCTTATTGTATAGCAGGGGCAATTCAAATGAAATTGGTTGTAAAGCCAATGGGATTTAAGCATACGGGAATTTTCCCAGAACAGGCAGTAAATTGGGATATTCTATATAAATTTGTAAGTGATAGAAAAACTCAAAACTCAACTTCGCCTACAGTACTCAATCTTTTTGGTTATACAGGAGCGGCTTCTGTTGCTTGTGCATTGGCTGGAGCAAAAGTTGTTCATGTTGATGCCGCCAAAAATATGGTTCAAATGTGCAAGCAAAATGCTACAATCAATAAGATTGACAATATTAGATATATTGTAGATGATTGTAGTAAGTTTGTAGAAAAAGAACATCGTAGGGGGAATAAGTATGATGCTATAATAATGGATCCCCCAAGTTTTGGTAGAGGTCCAAACAATGAACCATGGAAGTTGATAGACCATATATGTGGGTTTGTAAAAAATACAGTCAAGCTATTGAGTGACAATCCAATGTTTGTACTTATCAATAGTTATACTACAGGATTGCAAACGGCAGTATTGCAAAATATATTAACATTGAACTTGCCACAAGGCAATATTCAATCATACGAACTTGCATTGCCTACACAAGATAGAGGGCTAATTCTCCCTTGTGGTTGTAGTGGAATGTGGTTTAAGTAGTAGATATAAATTAAATATTAGTGTACAAATATACTAGATTAAGAAGTAAATGAAGAAATCCATAGAATAAAATTAAACTTAAATTGCTTTGGGGTTTGGGGAATTTGCAATTCCCTAAGAGCCTTTTTGGTTCTTTTGGCGTCAAAAAAGAATCAAGTTGGTTTTGTTGAATGATTATATTTTATTGTTAATAATCTTTATTTGTAAGCTCTCAATCAAAACAAGACATCGTACTCACCAATTGAATGTGTACGATGTTTTGCTTTAACCCAATACAGCAATACTTGTTTATATATTTATTTATTGTTAAATATTGTATTGGTATAAAAATTCTAATTCATATTTTGTAAAACTATACATAAACTATACAATAAAGGACAAATTTAGAATAAGATAAAATGTCTAATTTTGTAGAATATACAAAGAAATACTTTTAAATATAGCCTGATGATTGACAGCTAAAGGCTACACCTACAACAAGGAGTGATATGAATAAAATAGTATTGACAGGTGGTGGAACAGGAGGGCATATAATGCCAAATTTGGCGTTGATACCACATCTTACCCCTTACTTTGAAGTGCATTATATGGGAATAGAAAAAGATAAAGAAATAGTCTGCAATCATAGTCCTCATACTATTTTTCATACTATAGATAGTGTCAAGCTTATTAGACCTGTATATCATTTATCCAATACCATGATACCATTTAAATTGCAATCATGCAAAAGAAAGGCAACCAAAATCCTTTTGGATATATCACCACACTTGGTTTTTAGTAAAGGTGGTTTTGTATCTCTTCCTACAATTTTGGCTGCACAAAAACTTAAGATACCATATATATTGCATGAAAGTGATTATAGTCTTGGTTTGTCAAATAGATTGTGCAAAAACAAAGCTTATGCTGTTCTTGGGGCATTTGAGCCTAGTGTAAGCAAAATTAAAAATGGACAACATACGGGGAGTCCTATACGCAATTTGAAAGGGGATAAGAACAGATTGGATTTGTCTAATTTGCACACTACTTTGCCTATATTGTTGGTAGTTGGTGGGAGTTCTGGGGCTACTGCAATCAACAAAGTGATAACTTCCAATCTAGATACGCTATTGCAAAAATACAATATAATTCATATTACAGGCAATAGTCAAGCTGAGGTTGTAAGAAGACGAGGATATTTGCAACTCAAATTTGCACACAATATGGCTGATTATTTGGATGCCGCTGACTTGTGTGTGTCTAGAGCGGGGGCAAATGCCTTGTTTGAGCTTGTGCATCTCAAAATCCCAACTCTTGCTATTCCGTTGCCAAAGGGTGCAAGTAGAGGTGACCAAATACAAAATGCCAAATATTTTGAAGATAAAAAGTGTATACTGACACTTCCACAAGAAAGCCTGAATCTCAATACCTTAATCAACAAATTAGAAGAGTTGAATACAAGCAAACAAATGCTAATCAAAAATTGCACAAATCAAACTAATATTGATGGTACACAACGGATAGTAGGCAAAATCTTGTCTACACTAAGTATTAGTGTATGAATTTGTTATTTGCTAGTAAGTAGATATTTTGTAAAATCTGTAGAAAACAGTTGATTTTTTTTTCATTTCATATGGTATCATATATATATCTTTAGGAGGATTAAACTATGATAGTGTATAATGTTGATGTGCCAAAGGCAAATATTCAAGATAATGACTCAAAATATATTGATATATCTAATATTGATATGGAAATTAAGATTGATGGAATAACTCTTGAGCTTCCAAACATTGATAATGAGATAATCAATTTGTCCAATATTCAATTTGAAACAGTTTCTATTGTAGAATTTATGCAAAATGGTTCTGATAATATGTTGAACTAATTTGACCAATAGATTGGATATTTAGAATACCGATATTATATTTAAATATAGTTTTTATATAATATCGGTATTCTTTTAATTGCTTTAAGTTATTACATATAAGGGGAAATTAATGAAACTACCAAAACGAATACAAAAGGGCGACAAAGTTTGTGCTATATCTCTATCTAGTGGTTTGGCTGAGAAATTTCCACAAAGGTATCAAATTGGTAAACAACAAATACAAGAAGTATTTGATATTGAAATAGTAGAGAGCAAACATGCGTTGAAGTCTAGTGAATGGCTTGCAAACAACCCACAAGCTAGGGCTGATGACCTTATGGAAGCTTGTTGCAATTCGCAAATAAAGGCTATATTTAGTATTATTGGTGGCAATGATTCTATCAAAATTGTCCCTTTTTTGGACAAAAATATTATAAGAAACAATCCCAAAATTTTTGTAGGCAACTCGGATTCTACTGTTACACATTTTCTTTTTAATAGTCTTGGAGTGCAGTCATATTACGCTACATCTATTATGACTGGATTTGCCGAAAATGGAGGTATGTTTGAATATACCAAAAAGAGTATTGAAGATGTTTTGTTTGTACGAGAAAATTGCAAAACTCAAATTGTAAAAAGTAGTGGTTTTTTTGTTGACCAATTTTTGGATTGGGGAGTTGCTTGCAATCAATGTATTCGTAGAGAAGTTTATCAAAGTAATTGGAATGTATTGCAAGGTAGTGGGATTGTTGATGGAGAGTTGTTTGGAGGTTGTGTAGAAGTTGTTGATGAATTGAAATATACTGAGCTTATGCCAAAATTGGATTTTTGGAGTGGAAAGTTATTATTTTTAGAAATTAGTGAGACTATGCCACCCGTAGAGTGGTTTAAAACTTTTGTTAGGTATTTGGGTAATAGTGGAATATTGCAACGAATAAAAGCAATATTGTTTGGTAGACCGCATTCTCAAACTTATGATTATGACAGTGCTATGCTTGATGTAATCAACAATGAGTTTGGTTTGAGAGAGTTGTCCATAATGAGTAAAATGGATTTTGGACACACTCAACCGTCATTTGTATTGCCGTATGGAGCTGTAGCCAAATTGGATTTTGACAATAGGTTATTGCATATAGATTTAGATTAAATATTTTTTAGTGATAAATAATATAATATTTATTGTATATAACTATATTCAAAAATATTTTAGATAAATCAATCTTGAGAATTAGCAACTGTATTGACAATTGTAGGCAACAATTGTCAAATTTAACCAATAGATTTTATACTACTTTATTTGACATTTATGACTATTTTGGGTATAATATATGTATAAATTGTTATTAACTATGCATTATTGTGACTTTGATGTGAATATATCACAGCAATCAGTGTATCTCTATGGTGTATATTGCCTAGGCTTTTTGTACATTAATGGAGCAAAGTTTCAACACTATGCAAACACAAGGAGAATAAAAATGGAAAATGGATACTTTGAGATACTTGTAGCAAACAACACAAAATTGCTAGACAGACATGGAAAATCTCAATTAGAACACACAGAAGACACTACTTATGCTGACTATGATGAAGCGTTTGAAGTGCTTTGCAATTATTACAAAAAGCAGTTTGGTGACAAGCCTGACAGAGTTAAGTTGAGATTGAACTCTGGGACTTGCACTATCAACTTTGTAGATTCTGAGCAAGTAGAAGAAGAACCTGCTCCACAACCAATTTCTGTTGCAACATTAGAACAACAAGCAGCACAACCACAAGGATAGTCAAAATTAACTATAATATAAATTTGTTGTACAAAATTTGTGCGTAATATTTTTTACAACATAACATAGGGATATTCTTGCTAGTTATGTGTTAGAGTATGCCCTTTTGTGTATTTCTAAAAATTTATATTACTTTATATACAAAGTATGTTAAGTCTTGTAAATTATTTTTATGTAAAATGGATAATATAAAAATCAAAAATAGATATACCTATTTATTTGGTGTTGTTTTGTTGATGCTATTTGTTTCTATATTATTTCTTGGGGCATGTACGGAGACAGAGTCCCCTAAGTTGGTAAGTGAAAAGTGTACAGTTACATTTGATACAAATGGGGGTAGCCCGATATCAAATATAGTTGTAGATAAGAACGATTATGTACAAAAGCCAGATGACCCTACCAAAGATGGTTATATTTTTGCATTTTGGGCTTATAAGAAAAGTGATATTGATCCCAATACGCCTAGTGATTATGAATATAATTGGCAGAGATTTGATTTTGATGAAGATGGCACAAGTGATAGATATATAGAACAAGATATGACGCTTTATGCTAAATATGAAAAAATAGTAGCAGTAGTGAGTTTTGAAAGTAATAATGCCGGACGATTTGAAGATAAAGTTATTTCAATGTTGTATAAAAGCGAGTGGTCTTATGTTGATGGTGTTTATACAACATACGGAGAATTGCCAGCACCAACAAAAGATGGATATGAATTTTGTGGTTGGTTCTTGTTTGATGTCGGTTATAGAGAGATAACTCCTGCATCAAGAGTAACGCCTAGTACCCAAATATTGCAAAGTGATAGTATTCAAGATATTACTCTATACGCATGGTGGGGGAGTAATGTGGAGAGAGAAGATGCACTTGAGTTCACTTTGATGAATGATACCCATTATTATGTAAAAGTACTGAAAGGTATTGATGTGGTTGTGCCTACTCAATTCAACAATAAGCCAGTTTTGCTTGATATGGCAAGTACAGTGTTGGAAGATTTTCAAGTGGAAAATATATCTGTTTATGAAGATAATCCATACTATACAAGTATAGATGGAGTGATTTATGATAAGGATATTACTAGATTGATTGTCTATCCAAGAAATAAGCTGATACAAAAATTGATGATACCATCAACTGTGGTAGAAATAAGTGATTACGCTTTTTTCTATTGCAATTTATCAAATTGGCAAATACAAACAGAAATAGTGTTGCCACAAGGCTTAATTACAATAGGTAATGACGCTTTTGCTTTAAATTACTTAGTAAAGTTGCAGATACCTAGTAGCTTGAAATTTATTGGAGATTACGCATTTTTTACTTGTCGTTACATGGAATATATCAATATACCTATTGGAGTAGAGTATATTGGTTCATCGGCATTTGGGTCTTGCTATGATTCTACAATTATACATTGCGAGCGACCAGAACCACCTAAAGATGAAAAAGGTGGTTGGATAGTAGATGGTTGGGCATACAATTGTTTTGGGACACCACCATATGGTACAACAAATCCAACTGTAATATGGGATAGTAAGGGATAGAGCAAAGTATAAACTATATTTGTAAATAATATAAAATACTGACTATTTTTAAAATACAATCAAATATAATATAATAATTATTCAAGATAAATTTTTGTAAATTTAGTAGGTATAGCTCAAGCTTTACCTACTTTTTTATTGTATTTTATTTGTAGTTTGCCACATAAGTTAGTACGCAAATACACTTGTGGTTTTGTACTTAGTATGATATAATCAAATCGTGGTAGTTTCATAATTGCTTATTTGATTGTTGTATTGACTGGGTAAAATGAAACAATAAAATAAATAGGAGATGGTTGTAATAATGTCACTAACTAGAACTCAAAAAATTACTATGAGTGCGATGCTTTCTGCATTGTCAATTGTGTACTTGTATTTTATTCCAACAATAGATCTTGGTGTATGGAGTTTTACTCCATTTTCACATATTTTTATTTTTATAGGTTGTTTGATTTCTCCATATACAGGTATCATGACATATATCACTACTCTTGCTAGTTTTATGCTAAAGTCAGGCAATTATTTTGTTTGGCTTAGGGCGGCAAGCCACATATTTTTTGTTGTATTTTTGTTGTTTTATGCTAAATTTAGGGGTATAAAAACTAAGAAAGATATTGCTATTACATTTGTTGGGACCTCTATTATACACACATTGTTTGAATTGGGGGCAGTTTTGTTGGGATTGGCAGTTGGTATGAGCGGTGTCAACAGTACGGCATACTATTTGCTTTTTGTATTGGGTGTTGGAAATATTTTGCACAATTGTCTAGATTATGGTGTTGCTTTAGCATTGTACAAAAAGTCGTTGTTGCCAGTTTTGGAACGAATAGGAAAGGGTACAAAAAATTTGACTGAATACAATATTGTCGAGAATGATTAAAAAATTTGGATTGATATTGTATGAATTATTAGACAATAATTTGCTAACTGAGTTAGGTTAAAATTGATAGTTTGTTTTGTAAAATTTTTAGTTTTGAATTGTCAAAGTAGCAATTTTGTATTATGCAATAAATGTTGTAGTTTGCATGAACTTCAACATTTGTTTGTATATAGAAGATATTATAACAAGAAGATATTAACAATAAGATACAAACAATCAACAAAACAGGCGTGATTCTTTTTTGACGCCAAAAAAGAACCAAAAAAGCATTTGGGGAATCCCAAAAACCCCGAACGCTTTAAGTTTGATTTTATTTAATTAGGTGTTACTTTTCTTAATCTGGAAGTAGCAATTTTGTATTATGCAATAAATGTCGTGGTTTGTATGAACTTCAACATTTGTTTGTATATAGGTATTATATAATAGGGTATATAAAAGAATAAAAGCTGTATTGTAGAAATTACAATACAGCTTTTGCAAATATTTTTATCAATTGATAGTTATCAACCTTTTTTGGCTTCCTTGAGCAATGCATCTATTTTGTCATATGATTCTTGTTGCATTGGTCTACATTTGCCCAAATTGTCTTCAAATGTAGTCAATGCTTTTGTATATCCGGCACAACCTGCATATCCACAAGCTCCACAATTGATATCCCCAATTATTTCTTTTACTTTTACAAACAATGGATCTTGTTTGACTTCAAACTTTTTTGCTGACCAACTTAATGCAAAAGCTATAAGCCCTGCAACAATGCCCATTATTGCAATAGGCAAAATATATTTTTCAACCATTAGTATTCTCCATTTGTTATATATTAGCAAAATAATCTAATTGTGTCAAGGATTGGGGTGGTGGAATTGGTTTATTGTAATAGGCTTTGTATTGATTTAAATAGAATGTACAACAATCTTATTATTAACAATAATATACAAGCAATCAACAAAAGTAGTGTGATTCTTTTTTTACGCCAAAAAAGAATCAAAAAAGATATTGGGGGGATTCAAACCCCAGAATACTTTAAGGTTGATTTTATTTAGATGTTAATTTTTTCATATTAATGTATTTGTTTGTACACACTGATTTAAATTGTATTAAACAATTGATTGTGTCAAAAAATATATCTTTGATTACAAATTCAATCAACGCATGCCAAACTATATTTTGTGTATATACTTCTACATATATACTATATCTTGTGTACATAATTCAATTTTGTAATACATACTTAGTTAATAATATATAAATCTTTTATATATAAACACTGTCAAATATTGATAAATATGTAATATTTTAATATATTTGTAAAATTATATTACAAATTAGTTGACAATATTTGTAACAATATATTATTATAATACCACAATATAAATCATGTGTGACGCAAATATTAAATTTAATTTGTTGTTAACTTATGATAATAATTTTGGGAGAAAATATGTCAAAAACAATCAAGAGATATTCATTGATATTAGTAATATTGCTAATTGGAATATTTGCAATAGCTTGTTCTAACAACGAAGAACAAGCACCAAATGCCTCAAGTGTGACATTTGGAAACGGTGAAGCAACTTATGCATTGATAGAAAAGGGTGCAGTTGTACTTGCTCCTACTGTAGTACCTGCCAATGCTAGACAACAGACATTTGCATGGTCATCTAGTGACACTAGTGTGGCTACAGTAGACCAAGAGGGTAAAGTTACACCTATCAAGGCTGGCAAGGTAGATATTAGTGCAAGCTTGCAAGATACTTCATTTGTGGCTACACACACACTTCAAGTATATAATGCAGCAACAGGTATAGAAATAACAGGCAAAACCAATGAGTTGCATGTTGGAGATTCTACATTCAATACAACAACTTTAAATACAAAAGTTTTGCCCGAAACTGCCAATCAAGAAATACGATATTCTAGTAGCAATCCAAGTTCGGTTGCTGTCAATCCAACAACGGGTGTTGTTACTGCTACGGCATATAATACAAAAAATGTAACTATAACTGCAGAGATTTTGGGTGACTATACAATTGATGGACAATCTATAAGAGAAGAATATCAGTTTGATTTATATACATCTCCCACAGGTGTTGTTTTGAATTTTGTAGACAATACTGAGAGCGAAATTTATGTAGGTGGACCTACTACAAAGCTTGCGGCAACAGTCAACGCTAGCACCGCAAAACAAGATGTAACTTGGTCAGTGAGTGACGAAAGTGTACTTGCTATATCTAACGGGGTAGTTACTGCCAATCCAGTGACACTAGAACAACCTGCTATTGTCAATGTTACAGCAACTACAACTATAGGCAACAAGTCAAAGAGTCAACCTATCACAGTATATGCAGCTCCCACCAACTTGACAATTGCTAAGCCTTTCCCTAAACCACAACAAGAGACAAATAATGACGAAGAAGTAGAAGATACAATTATTACTAGAAGAATTGCCAAAAATAGTGCTTTGCAACTAGGGGCAAGCATACAGCCAGCAGCAGCAAAACAAACTATAGAGTGGACAACTAGTGATGAGACTATAGGTACAGTGGATAAACAAGGTATCTTTACAGCAGTTGGTTTGGGTGAAGTAGAAATCACAGCAGAAGATTATTTTGGTGTAAAGAGTGATGTAATAAAGTTCATAGTAGAAGAGAATAAAGGATATTATGATTCTAACTATTTGGGGGACATTAATAGTGTTGTTGGAAGTGAAGTGACGGTTAATCCACTATTAGTTATTGGGACTGATATTCTTAGAGCAGATAGATATTTTATTGCAGATACTAACATTGTAAATCAAGTTGGTAATCTACCTATGTTTATAGCTATAAATGCAGGTCAAACTAAAATCAATATAGGCACTTCAGTTGTAGATGGAAAAGAAGGTGAAGGTAATGATACTGATGAAACAATGCTTTGGTATTCTACATTTTTCAACTTTAGTGCAATTACAAGAGCTAATGACTTTGTAAACAAATACAATAATCTAAATGATTTGACTGTGATAGATATTAATGGTTATGATGATAGTCAATTTGCCAACTTGTCATCTACATTGACAAAAGCTATTGCATATCAACAAGAAATAGAGACACTAGAACCCGAATATACTAGCAATACTGAGTTTGTAAATCTAACTAACAAAATTGCAGAATTGTACGAGATAGTACAAAATAGTATCAATGACCGTATAGGTGAAGATGTCAAAAACTTTATTGCTCAAATGCAAGATAAGTTGGTTGAAGTGGCAAGAGATAGAGATGCCTTGGTAGTAGAAGTAGCTTTGTATGTAGAAGAAAATGGTACAGCTCCAGAGCAAGAAAAAATAAATGAATTTACAGATAAAGCAAATGCTTTTGTATCTGCAGTGCAATCTATACAAGAACTTATACAAGCTTTTGATAATTTTTCAGACGAATCTCCAATACTAGAGCAACAGTTGTTAGATGATTTTAATGCTATATTTGATGGTGAAATATCAAAATTGGATACAGTATTTAACACTATTCAAGAGTTGCAAGATACATTGGATAATAACAATATTTAGTATTAATTGGCAACTATATTGTGATGATTTGTTAACTAACTAAAAACATTAATCAAAATCCACCACAAAACTGTTGTCAAATTGTGTAAAAAATAGTATACTATTAGTTAGAATTGATAGTATACTATTTTCTTTTTAAAGTAGATTTTTGTTATCATAGGTTTGAATTGTATTCCAACTTTTGTTGATACAATAGAGAGTGTTGTTTTGATTTATATAAATTAGGAGTATTCTAAATGTCTAGTGCTATAAATGCTATAAACTTATTGGGTATAAATGTTGCAGGTGGAATAATTTTGGGTGTGGTCTTTGTGGTAGTATTGATATTGCTTGCTATGTATACTGTTTGGGGATTTGGTAGAGTTATGGCTCTTCCCAACAATAGGAGTCATGTAAATGTCAAACTTGGCAAAGTGTCTATCAAGGCAGCTTTGGCGTATATAATTGTCATAGGTATTGTTGCACGCATTATAGCGGCAATACTTGTATCAGGGCAAACAGATTATATTGGAAGCCTTTTGGACGGACATACTCAGTTTGACAGGATAGGGTTGGAAGGGTATCTCAATACAAAGGGTTGGAATGTTATGTATCCATTGACATATCTTATCAATGGATTGTTTGGCAAGGTTGGGGGACTATTTCATGATGCTGATGTGCTTGCGTTCTTTTTGAGATTGCCTTATATTTTGGCTGATTTGATTTCGGCTTTTATACTGTACGCTATAGCACGCAAGTTTGTCAACAAGCAAGTTGGCGTGTTGGTAGTAGCACTTTTCATGCTCAATCCTATGTTTTTTCTCAATAGTGGTATTGCTGGATTTGCAAATAGTCTTTTGATATTGTCTTTGTTGGGTACATTTTATTTTATGGCTAGACGCAATACTTTTGCTATGTTGTTCTTTTATGGATTGAGTTTGTTGTTGCATAGAGATGCTCAAATGTTGCTTGCTCCTATGATGGTGTACTTGGTGTACTTGGTTGTCAGAAGCATAATAACTATTAGGCGAGATGGCAAGGCGGGCTTTATGAAAGACAAAGCACGCAATAGTGTGGTAGTTGTGCCTTTGACTGTCGTTAGTGTATTTTTGGGAATGTGGATAGTGTCATTGCCATTTGTATCAGTACAATATGGATTCAATCCGTTTGTATATCTCAATAGGTCTTTTATACAGATGATACAAATATTTGACAATTATGGTGTCAATGCATTGTCTTTGTACAATTTGTTCTTACGCAATGGCGAGCTTACCGCTTATAGTTTTCCTGCGTTGACATTTGGTATAGTATTCTTGATACTTGGAATTTTGATTTCTGCTATATTATTTTTGTCAAAACGCAATAGAGCCAACATGGTGCTTATTTCTAGTTTTATAATGGTCACTATAGCACTATACTTTATCAACTTTACTAGTGCTACTCTAGTTCCTAGCGTGGCATTGATATTGTTGAGTTTTATATTAATAAAAGATCGTCGTATACTCAAGGTCTTTGTATTGCTAAGTTTTGCAGTTTCACTCAACCAGTTGACAAGCCTTGTGTACAATACCACAATCACTGAGGGATTTGGTTTGGGATTAAATATTGCAATGAGTGTAATAGCTATCTTGACTCACATATATTTTACTATGGTAGTATTGGATATATGTATGTCTAGCAACATTGTGGTATTGAGTACAGAACCTGATATCGGTATAGGACAAGCCAATAAGTGGTGGTGGAAGAGAATTGGAAATAGGGTATCAAATTAATTTAAGTTTTGATAGAGTGTATAACTAGCTATTATTAACAATAGAATGTAAGCAATCAACAAAACGAGCGTTATTCTTTTTTGACGCCAAAAAAGAATCAAAAAAGCTCTTTGGGGGGGATTCGCAACCCCCCCCAAAACCCCCGAACGCTTTATGGTTGTTTTTATTTATCTTGTTTCTTTCTTTCATTCTTAATATATTCTTATTTGTATACTCTATATTTTGTTATAATTGACAACATTTGACAAATTGCCCACTCAAAAGTATCTTTGACTTTTGGGTGGTTTTGTTGTACTATCAAGGTAGTATGTTAGCAAAAATCAAGAGTTTTGGATTGCAAGGTATCAAGGGTATAGCGGTGGAAATAGAAGTGGATATAACAGGTGGATTGCCGTCTATAGAAATGGTAGGATTGCCAGATACTGCAATAAAGGAGTCTAAAGAACGAATTAGAAGTGCTATAAGAAATTCGGGTCTTAAGCTAGACCCTAGCAAAATAACTGTCAATCTAGCTCCTGCTGATATCAAAAAAGAGGGGGCAGTGTATGATTTGCCTATAGCTATAGGTTTGTTGGTAGCGTCAGGACAAGTGGATTTGAAGAATTTTAGAGATGCTATAATTATGGGTGAGTTGGCTCTTGATGGTACTTTAAGGCATGTCAAGGGTATTTTGCCTAGCCTTATAGAAGCAAAAAGCAAAGGAATGACTAAGTTCTTTGTACCTAAGGCTTGCCAACAAGAAGCAAGCTTTGTTGATGGTATAAAGGTATATACATTTGAAAACTTGCAAGAAGTAGTACGCTTTCTTGATACAAACAATGGTGCACATATAGTTGCTAAGGATATAGCAGAGTGTATAAGTCAAGCAAAGAGACAGGAAGATTTTAAATATATAAAAGGACAATTTGGAGCTAAGAGAGCGTTGGAGATAGCAGCAGCGGGTGGACATAATGTGCTTATGGTAGGTCCACCAGGAGCTGGAAAAACTATGTTGGCTAGGTGTATACCTACAATTTTGCCTGATTTTAGTGTAGCCGAAGCTTTGGAGACTACCAAGATACATAGCGTGGCAGGATTGTTGTCTGAGGAACAAGGGTTGGTATTGTCTAGACCATTTAGAATGCCACACCATACTGCTAGTACTGTTGCTTTGGCAGGTGGTGGTAGCAATGCTCGTCCGGGTGAAATTAGTCTAGCTCACAATGGGGTATTGTTTTTAGACGAATTGCTAGAGTATTCTAGGCAGACTTTGGAGATACTCAGACAACCATTAGAAGACAACAAGATTGCTATATCAAGAGCTATGAGACATGTGGAGTATCCTGCTAGTTTTATGTTGGTTGCTAGTCTCAATCCTTGTCCTTGTGGTTTTTATGGAAGTACAACTCACGAATGCAAGTGTAGTCCGTCACAAATTGAGAGATATATGTCAAAACTCTCAGGACCATTGCTAGATCGCATAGATTTGCAACTTGAAGTAGACAATGTAAGTTATCAAGATTTGAGTAGTAAAGTAGAAAGTGAAAGTAGTGAAAATATTAAATCAAGAGTCAACTCAGCACGACAAATACAAAATGCTAGATTTGAAAAAGATAGACAAAATCACAATGTTTATAGCAATGCAAAAATGCTCAATCCAATGGTACATCAATATTGTGTACTAGATAGTACAAGTGAGAGATTGTTGCAACAAGCGGTAGACAAGCTCAAGCTTTCGGCTAGAAGTTATATGCGTATTCTCAAGGTAGCAAGGACAATAGCAGACTTGGATGCAAGTGATGCTATAGAGTCAATTCATATTGCCGAAGCTATACAGTACAGAAGTGTAGATAGGAAGCAATGGATATAGCAGTAATTTTGCAATTATAAAATAAAATTGTTTATAGATTCTCTTTAATGTGAAGTATATTGAATATTATCCACAAATAGTTTTCAAATCTCAACTTGACTTGAATGCTTAATTGTGTTATATTTGCGACATGTCAAAATCTATTTCAAACAGTGATAATGATATGCAGGCACTAGTCTCTAAGCTAAATGAATATATTCATGCTTACTATGTGTTGGACAATCCTTTAGTATCAGATAGCCAATTTGATTTGTTGTATAGCAAGTTGCAACAACTAGAAATGGATACAGGAATAGTATTGGAGAATAGTCCAACTAGACGAGTTGGAACTAGCATAGATACAAAGTTTGCACCACATACTCATCTATCTAGGTTGTATAGTTTGGACAAAGTTAATAGCTATCAAGAGTTGATAGATTGGGCAAATAAGACGCAAAAAAAATTGGATAGTCCTATAAGGTATGTTTGTGAATATAAGATTGATGGGCTTACACTCTCTTTGACTTATGAAAATACTAGACTTGTCAAAGCAGCAACTAGGGGCAATGGTATAGTTGGTGAGACTATTACCCCACAAGTTGTTGCAATGTCAAGTATACCAAAAACAATCAATTTTGATGGTATATTGGAGATACAAGGTGAAGGTTATATAAAACTCAGTGATTTAGAACAGTACAATTTAGACAATCCAACCAATCAACTCAAGAATGCACGCAATGGCGTAGCGGGTGCAATACGCAATTTGGATACTCAAGTAGTAGTAGACCGAAAGGTTACTGCCGCTTTTTATCATATCAATTATATACGGGACAATCAATTGCAAAACTCTATCAGCAATCATATACAAGCATTGCAATTTTTGAAAGACAATGGATTGCCACAACTCAAGAACAGGGCATTTGATGATATTAATCAAGTTGTAGAGTACATCAAATCCATAGATAGAGATAAATTAGATTTTTTGATAGATGGTATGGTAATCAAAGTAGATGACTTGACTCAAAGGCAAGAGCTTGGGTTTACAGACAAGTTTCCTAGATGGGCTGTTGCTTACAAATTTGAGGCAATAGAGTTTTCTACTACGGTTTTGGATATATCGTGGCAGGTTGGGAGGACGGGCAAATTGACTCCATTAGCACATTTGCAACCTGTAGAGATTGGTGGGGCTACTGTAAGTAGAGCTACTCTCAATAATATAGATGACATAATAAGAAAGGGAGTAGGTGTAGGTAGTGTGGTATTTGTGAGACGAAGCAATGATGTAATACCCGAAATTTTGTATTCAGTGTCCAATACATCTACCAAACAAGTTGATTTGCCAGATATTTGTCCAGTATGCGATAGTCAACTTGTTAGAGATGGTGTGCATATATTTTGTAAGAATCAAAGATGTCCCAAAATAGTGTGTGGAAAGATAGAACATTGGGTATCCAAAAACTGTATGGATATAGAAGGGATAAGTCAAAAGACGATAGAGTATTTATTTAGATTGGGTTTGTTGGATAGTGTAGTTGATTTGTATAGATTAACTCCACAAAATCTACAAGGGCTTGATGGCTTTGGCGACAAAAAAATAGAAAATCTTATTGGCAATATCAACAAATCTAAAAATCCACCATTGAGTAATTTTTTAAATGCTTTGGGAATAAATGGAGTAGGCAAAAAGACCGCTAGTGATCTTGCACAGTTTTTTCAAACTTTGGATAATTTATCAAAAGCTACACTACAACAATTGATAGAAATTCCCGAAGTTGGTGAGAATATTGCAAACAATATCTTGCAGTATTTTGTTAATCCAATCAATATAAACTTGCTTAATCAACTAAAATCTTTAGGGGTACAACCTCAACAATCCAAAGTTGTGGCAGGTAAACTAAACAACAAAAAAATAGTTATAACGGGTACACTCTCAAAACCTAGAAGCTATTTTGTAAAACTTATAAAAGATAATGGGGGCATTGTTGCCGATGCTATAAGTAAGACTGTAGACATTGTGTTGGCGGGTGAGCAAGCTGGTACAAAGTTGGATAAAGCTAATAGTTTGGGGCTAAATATAATTAACGAAAGTGATTTTGTCAAAATTTTGGGTGTTGATGACTGAAATAGTTATTGATTATAATTTTTGCAACTTAATAGTAGTGTACAAATATAGTACATTAAGATGGAAAGAAGAAGTATATAAATAAAAACAACCATAAAGCGTTCGGGGGTTGGATGGGGATTCCCCAAATGCTTTTTTGGTTCTTTTTTGGCATCAAAAAAGAATAACGCCTGTTTTGTTGATAGCTTGTATTTTATTGTTAATAACAGCTAGTTGTACACTCCTAACTTAACTTCTAACATTATATCCATTTGACATTTATTTACAATATGTGGTAAATTACTATAGACAAGTCAAGTGCTTGATATAGAGGGTATTTAAATGGATTGTATAAGATGCAACAACCAAATGGTCAAGAATGGCAAGACAATTGTAGGTAGTCAAAAATATTTGTGCAAGCAATGTGGATTTATGTGTACCCCTCACAAGAAGGGGTATGATGTTGGCTTTAAGAGACAAGTGCTAGATTCGTTGCATTCGGGAGTACCTAAGCACAAAGTAGCAAAAGAGTTTGGTATAGACAAAAAGACAGTACAGTCTTGGGTAAATGATAAGGCTATTGTGGATTTGTATACCAAATTATAGTTGTGTACATATTTTGCATTACAAAATATGGGTAACTAATATATATATTTTTTTTTGAAAATTCTTTTTGTTATTTTGTAATTCTTTTTGATAATAGCAATAAATATCTTAAAGCAACTATGAAATTTTAAAAATTTATAGGTACATATGAACAAACAACACATACAAAACTTGTTAGTCAATCAAGCTAAAGTGCCACAAGATATGGTTGTAGGAGCTATAGAGATTCCCGAAAGTACTATGGGGGACTTTAGTTTTCCTGTTTTTAAATTAGCTAAGATATATAAAAAATCTCCCAATATTATTGCTCAAGAGATCTCATCTAATATTGATGATGTTGAGATAGCTAGAGTGCAAGCTATCAATGGATATGTCAACTTCTATCTTGATAGAGATAAATTTGTTGGCAATGTGTTGCGTAGTTTTGATTTATCTCAAAAGACATTTGGCAACGGGCATACTATTTGTATAGATTATAGCAGTATTAATATTGCAAAACCAATGCATATTGGTCATTTGTCTTCTACAGCAATTGGTGGGTCTTTGTACCAAATGTACAAATATCTTGGATACAATGTTGTAGGTATCAATTATTTAGGGGATTGGGGGACTCAATTTGGTAAGTTGATATATGCATATTTGACATGGGGCAATAGGCAAGATATTTTGGATAGGGGCATTGAAGGGTTGCTAGAATTGTATGTCAAGTTTCATGATTGTGCCGAGCAAGATAAGTCAATAGAAGATAGTGCAAGAGAGTGGTTTTTGAAGATAGAACAAGGTGACATACAGGCTTTGGAGTTGTTTGAATGGTTCAAGGAGATTACATTAAAAGAAGTTGCCAAAGTATACGACATGTTGGATATTTCATTTGATAGTTATAAGGGGGAGAGCTTTTTTAATGATAAAATTCAACCCATTGTAAAAGAATTAATGGACAAAGGATTGTTGGTTGAAAGTGATGGGGCAAAAGTTGTTCAATTGCAAGATGACATGCCGCCTGCTTTGATTCTTAGAAGAGATGGGGCGTCACTCTATGTAACGAGAGATTTGGCAGCCGCAAAATATCGCAAAGAAACATACAATTTTAGCAAGTGTCTATATGTAGTAGCGTATCAACAGAATTTGCACTTCAAACAAGTTTTTGGCGTATTGGACAAAATGGGATATGAGTGGGCAAAGGATTGTTTACACATACCTTTTGGTATGGTAAGCTTGAAGAATGGTGACACTTTGTCATCTAGAAAAGGTAAGGTAGTTTTTTTGGAAAAAATATTGAAAGATGCAATACAAAAAGCTCTAGTCACTATAGAACAAAAAAATCCAAATTTGAAAGATAAAGATAGTGTTGCTAAAATGGTTGGCATAGGTGCAGTAGTGTTTGGTGCATTGTCTACTGATAGAATTAAGGATATAGTTTTTGATATAGACAAAGCTCTACAGTTTGAAGGTGAAACAGGTCCATATTTGCAATATACTCATGCTAGATGTTGTAGTATATTATCAAAATGTGGGCAAGACACCTTGTCGCCTTATAGTACAGATGAGACTATAAAGTGTAGGGGCGTAGATACAGATACATTTGAACTTGTAAAATTGATATCTAGATTAGATGAAACAATTATTGTTGCATGCAATAGGTACGAGCCTAGCTTGTTGGCAAGATTGTTGCTAGATATTGCTCAAGCATTTAATAAATTTTATATTACCAATCACATATTGAGTGCAGAGACAGATGTATATTCTTTTAGATTGCAAATAGTAAAATTGACGCAACAGGTGCTAAAATTAGGAATGTCTTTGTTGTTGTTAAAATCTCCTATTGAAATGTAGTTAGTATTACAAGTGTATAAATAAAGTTAAAGATGTTTATTATTTAAAGAGAATTGTATAAATAAATGGAGTATATTAATAAGGAAAGAAGTAACGCAATTAATTAAAAATTATCCTTAAAGCGTTTGGGGTATTCCCCAAGAGCTTTTTGGTTCTTTTTGGGCGTCAAAAAAGAATAACGCTGGTTTTGTTGATTGTTTGTATTTTGTTGTTAACAATATTTTGTCGTACACTTTCATTTAAAGCATATTTGTATTTTTGACAAGTATGCTTTTTATAAGACAATATTTATAAAAGTATTGTCTATAAGATTTACATTATTGTTTGTGAAAAGAATAAAGAATAAAATGACATTTAATTGTTAAAAGTATATTTTATGTAAAAACTAACTGTGTAATGTTAAATAGAAATTTGAAAATTATTAGTACATTGCTTTTGGTTTTGCTAATATTGACAACTCAATTGTGTATTTATTGTACATACAATCATGTTAATGATGCTACTTGTCTTGAAAAATATTGTATAAATGACAATATTGACACGAATAGACTCAATGCAATTGATTTAGAGCAAAGGCTAGACGACTCATCATTTGATATAGAAGGTTTGGGAGTCACAGCAGAAGAAAGTCAAAATGCTATTGGTAAATGGTTTCCATGGTGGCCATACTATCCAACTGGAATATGGTGTAGGGCTAATGAAAATATAACTCTAACAGTAACAGGTGGAGCATTACAGCTATAATAGGTACAAAGCGTCTACCTTTTAGCTTTGATTCTCCTAAGGAAATAAATTTGAATTCGGGCAATAATACTATATCTAGTAGTGTAGCGGGGCTTTTGTATTTTTCTTTACATCATAGTGGTACAATAAATGTCAAAGTTACAAGTGGGGGAGTTAAGTCCCCATTATTTATTTTAGGAAAACACTCTCAAGCGGATTGGCAAAATATGTTGAATAATACGACAGAATCTAGTGTTTGTGAGTTGTTGTCAAATAGAACATATACAGCAGTATCTCGTGATAGTGCATTGAAATATCTCAATGGCAAAGATCCTACTCCGTTATTAAAAAGATATGACCAAGCAGTAGAGATAGAGGATATAGCAACAGGATTGTCACCCAATGCTGCACGGCCATACAATAGACCAGATCCGCATAGATTGGCTCATATAGAGGATATTAGCAATCAATATTATATGTATGCATTTTATCATGTTACGGGGTATGGTACAAATACAATAAAAACAATTTTGGATGTTGATGAGTTTTTTAACAATGGTTAGGGACCTTGGCATGAGCAAGGGCATACACGCCAAGTGACAGCATGGATGTGGAAAGGTCTTTCAGAAGTTACAAACAATGTAATGAGTATGTATGTTCAAGAATATTTTCATGGAATGGCAACAAGACTAGAAAATGAGAATAAATATAGTGATGCGTTTTCATATTTTAACAAGTCTAATAAGGACTTTGATGTTATAAGTGATGTTTTTCTTCAATTAGTGATGTTTTGGCAATTGCATTTGAGTTTTGGAAAAAACTTTTATCCTAAGCTTCACAAAATGTATAGAGAAATTGGTAGTTCTCAACTTCCTAACAGTGATTCGGGTGATGTTGGAAAGCAACTTTTTATTTATATGACATCATTATGTGCCAACCGCAATTTATCTCCATTTTTTGAAATGTGGGGAATAATACCATTACAACAAACACTAGAAAAAATAAACAGTCTTCCATCACTCACTAGTCCTATTATGGCAAAGTAGGGATACATCTCCTGTAGTAGAGTATATTGTAGAAGATGAAGACGGTGGAACAACAACAAAGCCCCCACAGTTGAATGAGCAAGTAGTAGCCATGTGTTCTAGTATAAAAGACCAGTTTGTAATAAACATAAAAGATAACAAGGTATCAATGTGGGATAGATATGAAGCAACATCTCACAAATGGCAACTGATAGAGCAAACTAACAACACTTATTTGATAAAAAATATAAATAATAATTCTTATTTGCAAGAAAAAGGAGTTGAAATTGTCTATGATTCAAATATAAACAATGCTACAAAATGGAAACTTGTGTACAATGGCAATAGTACAATTGGACATTCTTATACTATTAAAAGTAGTCAGTCAGGCAAAGTTTTGGATGTAGATGGTGGTGGTATACCACAAAATGGAACGACAATTATTATGTACAACGATACGGGTAATGCAAATCAAAAATTCTTTTTTGATTTTTTGGATGATGATATTTCTGCTCCAGAACCAGAATTGCCAGAAAAGCCTGAAGCTGTTACAAATTTGCAAATACAAGTGGTTGGTTATGACATAAAACTTAGTTGGAGTAGTGTTGACAATGCTACTGATTATATTATATATAAAAGCCTAAATAACTCCAATTATTCTGTTGTTGCACAAACTAAAAAAATGAGTATATAGATACTATCACAGATTCGTACCAAAAAGTAAGCTATTTTGTTAGATCTGTTAATGATGGAGTTGAGAGCAATGATAGCAAAATTGTAGAATATATACCTAACAATGATACTGATAATAATACTGACAACAATAACACTGACAACAATAACACTTACAACAATAACACTTACAACAATAACACTTACAACAATAACACTTACAACAATAACACTTACAACAATAACACTGATAGTAATAAAAATAATAATATAATCTATTTATTAATAATGATTGCAGCAATAATAATTGTGATAATTTTTGTTGGTTGCATTGCATTTGGGGTTTTTAAGAGATAAATCAATTTTAATTTTCAATTAACAATTTATGGTTTCCATAGTTTTTAAAAAGGTATTTGGTCTATAAACCAAGTACCTTTTTAAAATTGTAAATTGATGTTTCAATACTATTTAATGTCTAAATTATTAATCAACTATTAATTAATTTATACAAAACCTATTGACAATAATTGGTAAATATTATATAATACAATTAAATTATCAAGTAATAGTTCTATGTAAATTAAAAGTTAAGTTTAGAGTTAAGGGGAATCATATGATAGCTACAATAATTATTTATAGCTTTATTGTATTGGGGACAGCGGGAGGTTTTGCTAGTGGCTTTGATGTTCAAGTACGCAAGATGGGTAGTGGACTAAAGAGCATGCTTATTACTGCCGTAATAGTGTCAGTATTTGGTGCTAGTATATTGTCAACCCCTGTAGTTAGTGCTATATTTGATGACTTTAGAAATACTTTAAGTGATAGTTTTTTTGCTAAAGATGCAATGTTTAGTATCATTAGTTATATTATATTGTTTTTTGTAACATTACTGTTGCTCAAGATTAGTACTGCTACAATAGGTGCTTTTACTACAACTCAAGACAACGAAGCAGACTGGCTCAATAAGGGACTAGGTGGGGTTTTAGCGTTTGCAATGTGTGTAGTGTTTGTCATGCTTGTAATTTGGATTATGTATTTATTACCTAGTGGACAAGATGCTATAGGGCAAATTAGGGATAGTGCAGCCAACATTTTTTTAAACAACAATTTGTTTTTGTCTATATTTGGTAGATAATTATTGTTGAAAAACAATTTGTAAATTATTACAATTATTGCTTTCAAAAACTTATTATAAATATTATCATTGAAAAATAAATTATCATGGAAATAAAAGACAGAACGATAGCCTTGCTTATAGATAGCGATAACATGTCTAGAGAATACTATGCAGTATTGTTAGACGAACTTAGTAGATTTGGTAGGGTTACATATAGGCGTTTATATGGAGACTTTACACGCCCAAAACAAAATGGTTGGCGAGATGTCTTGCTAGAAAACTCTATAGAACAACGACAACAAACCAATTATACTAAGGGCAAAAATTCTACTGACAGTAGTATGATTATTGATGCTATGGATATACTTTATGGCGGGAAAGTGGATTGTTTTTGCTTAGCTACTAGTGACAGTGATTTTACAGGACTTGCTATGCGTTTTCGCAATGACAATCTTATAGTGATAGGTGCAGGCGAAAAAAAGACCCCACAAGCATTTAGAAAGGCATGTGATAGGTTTATTGCTGTAGATGAGTTGTTGCTAATAAATAGCCCAAAAAAGGTTGTACAAAGTTTAGACAAGTCAACTAATAGCAAATCTAAGAAAAAACAACAAAAAAACACTCAAGTTTTATCAACTATATCAACAACTACATTTCAAGAATCTGAACAACCTATTGTAGATATTGTCCCCAAATTTGCAGCAAAACATGAAATACTAGAGTATGCTTATTATTTGTTGCAAGAGAGAGCTGATGATAGTGGGTGGATGTTTTTTTCAGCTTTTGTAGATGGAATATACCGAAAATACAATGACTTTAATCCAAAATTGTATGGTCAAAACAATGGGCATGTGGCAACATTTTTTAAAGCTCAAGTTCAGGATAACAAACCTATTTTTGAATTTGCAAATGTCAACAATATTTTGAAGATAAAAAAGTTGGATAATTAAATATATTAGCCTTGTTGATTTCATACTATAGATATCCTCTATAGTATGATTTTTTGTATAATTATTTTGAAATGACAATGATAGTGTACAATTATATCCATTATTGACAAATATGCAATAATGTGTTATATTGTTATATATGAGTAAGATATTTGACTTGTGGTGTCAAAAATTGTTGGATACTTCAAAACGCAATGCGTTTATAAATTTCAAAGATGCTAAGCTACGCAAATTGGATGTATTAGCACCTAGTTTTTCTTTGATTTTTGAAGATTTGTACATGGGCAAGTCATTGCAAATTTTTAATGTAGATGAGTATCTAGGGGGTACTACTGACAATTCCAAAAGAAAGATATACTTTGAAGTAGATGATAATTTTGAAAACTATACCAATCAACAACAATCTACTAATGACAATGATATGCTTTTGTCTGCAAATACAACTAGTGATATAGTAGCATACGAAAATGGCAATCCAATATATTCTAGCCAAGTTGGTTCTAATTTGAACAACAATAATTTTGATTATGAAAACAATTTTTCAAATACTAATACCAACACTTTTGAAAAAAGTTCAAAGAACACAATACATATTGATAAAGTATCTGCCAAGTTGGCAAAGTTGTATGACAAACTATCCAAAGGTGAAATTTTAGCACACAAAAGAGATGTATCTACCAATCATGTACTTAAAAGTATGCAAAAATTGGCTAGAGAGTGCTTGATAGAAAAGGGTGTTAATATTTTGTACATAACTTTTGGCACACTCAATTGGAGTGTTGTAGCCAATTCACGAATAGATAATCTTGTATCTCCAATTATATTGATGCCAATAAAATTAGAAGTTATAAATAAAAGTAAGTTTGTAATTTCATATACTCAAGAAGATTTGAATTTCAATCCTGCATTGGCTTATAGATTGAAACACGAACACAATATAGAGTTTGACAAATTTAATTTTGATGACAAGTTGGATATAGACAATTATTTTCAATTTGTTAAAGAACAAATTGCTCATCAATCAAGTTGGAGTGTAAATAGCAGTTGTGCTTTGGGATTGTTTAGTTTTAATAAGTTGGATATGTACAATGACTTGGTTACCAATCGCAATAAAGTACTTGCTCACAACATAATAGACCAAATAGTAAATCCATCTAGTGTATCCAACTTGGCACAACGCAATTCTATAGATTTTGATTTGTATTTTAAACAATCAAAGGATATTGTAGAACTGCACAGTGTAGTAGATGCAGACTCTAGTCAAATAGAAACTATAGCTCTAGCTAAGGACGGCAAAAACCTAGTAGTTCAAGGACCTCCCGGTACAGGAAAATCACAGACAATAACTAATATTATTGCTGAGTTGCTATATCAAAATAAGTCAGTTTTGTTTGTGTCCGAAAAGATGGCAGCACTTAATGTAGTGTATGATAGACTAGACAAAGTAGGTTTGTCAAAATTTTGTCTAGAGCTTCACAACGCTGACAAAATAGATAAGAAGAAAATAATTTATAGCTTGACAGAAAACTTAGATTTGACATACAGACTCAACAATGATTTTTTTGAGAATACTAAAATAATTTTTAGAGATAAGCAAAAATTGGATGAATATCTAAATGCTTTGCACGAAAATATAGCACAAATCAATCAATCTCCTTATGAGATATTATCCAATATTTCCAAATACAGCAATGTAAAGCAATTGGATTTTATTATCCCCAAAATATCAGAAAAGAATGACCAATATATTTTAAGAGCTAAAACAATAATAGAAAATCATTGTCAATATTGTAGTGCAATAGGACAAGATTTTAGACAACATATTTGGTATGGATTGATTGTAGAAAATGTAGATTTTGTTTTTTTAAATGAATTTAAATCCAAACTCAAATTAGCTAATCAGTATTATAGTGATATAATAGATTTTAAAAATACTATTTCTAATGTTTATAGTTTGGATATTTTTGATAGTCAAATTGACCCAACAATGCAAAGTCTAAAGGTTGCAACTGAGTTGTCTGTTTTTGATGGTAGATTTTTTGAGCGAGAGAGTCTTTCTAAGTTGTTTAATGCAACTACACAAGTCAAAGAGACATTGGACCAACATGCTGTTTTTATTGACAAATTGGATATTGCTTGCAATCAATTGTTCAATACTATTGTTGATATAGCTAGCAATATACAACAATATTTGGACAATCTATACAGTCAAATTATGTCTGTATTTAATGAGCAACTTTTTGATAAGGATATAGATATCTTGTACCACAAATATACTACTCAATATAAGGGTGCTATAAGTAGAATATTTGGTGGAAAGTACAAACAAGATGCAAAATTATTGTCTACATTGAGCAAAAATAATATAAAAATAAATTATAAATTGGCAGTAGAAAAATTGCAAATTGCAAAACAATACATGATTGTCAAAACTAAGTTGAATGAATTCAACAATAGGTTGTCCAATTTAAACAAGTCAAGTGTTGAAGATACAATTTTGTTGTTTGATATGCTTGAAAAAGTATGCAGTGACATCAATCAATTTCAAGAAAAGTATAGGGATAGTATACATTTAAGACAAAGAGTTGAAATAGCAAGACAAGAATTAGAAAAAGTCAAAATAGATTTAGACAATGTCAAGTTGCATGCTACAGGAATTGGGTTGAACAAAGTAGATGATTGGCATGAACTATATATTCATCTTGATGTTCTCAATGATATATTGCCATGCAATTTTAGATATTTTGCTAGATTAAATCAATTTGAGTTTGATAATATCAAGTCTAGACTTGCACAATATGTATCACAATATGATTCTATTTCTAAGAATGGGGCTGTATTACAAGATTTGCAACACAATTTTGATAAGTCAATAATTGATTTTGATATTATTGATTTTCAAAAAGGTTTTGGATATACTCAAAGATTGTTAGATGAGTATGATAGTATACAAGAATTTGTGCGATTTGAACATAATTTGCGTGAAATCAAACAATTGGAATTGTATGATTGGTTGATATTTGCAATTTCAAATGGGGTGCGTAGTGATGAATTAAATAGTGTATTTTTAAAATCATTTTATTTACAGCAATTTTATTGGGTATTATCTATCAACCCTATTTTAAATCACTTTAGTAGACAAACACATGACAAAATTGTACAGTCATTTGTAAAACATGACCAATTGTCTTTGGTATTAGCAAGGACAGAGGTATCTAACAATATCATAAAAAACATTAGACATGTTTTGGAAAATGATAAGAGTTCTTTACTTGTTGCTCAAATAAAACTTTTGCGTCATGAAGCAGGCAAGAAAATGAGGCATATTCCTGTACGCAAATTGATGAGCAATGCTATAGATTTGGTGCAAACTCTCAAACCATGTTTTTTGATGTCTCCTAATAGTGTTGCAACATATCTCAATGATACTCAATTTGATGTTGTAATTTTTGATGAAGCATCACAAATTTTTCCGTGGGATAGTTTGGGAAGTATATATAGAGCCAAGCAAGTTGTAGTAGTTGGAGATTCAAAACAAATGCCACCTAGCAATTTTTTTGAAACTGTATTAGGATCTGACGACGAGCAATATGATGATACACAACAAGAAAGTGAAGATGATCCAATTGCATTTGAGTCTATTTTGGATAAGTGTGTTACTCTAAAGGGGACATCTTTTTATGAAAAAACTCTCAAGTGGCACTATCGTAGTCGTAGCGAATCACTAATTGCATTTAGCAACAAACATTTTTATCAAAATCAACTTGTCACATTCAATTCGCCACAAGATGGTGTAGATACTGGAGTAGAGTTTGAATTTGTACAAGATGGAATATATGACAATAATCAAAATAGAGATGAAGCAAATAGAGTAGTTCAACTTATATATCAGCATTATGCTACGCACCCTGAGAGATCTCTTGGTATAATTGCATTTAGTGTAAAGCAACAACAGTGTATAGAATACGCTTTAGAATATAAGCGTTCTAAAGATGATAGGTTTGCTAAATATTTTGATGAGCAATTAGTAGAGCCGTTTTTTGTAAAAAATTTAGAAAATGTGCAAGGTGATGAGAGAGATACCATAATTTTTAGTGTTGGATATGCAAATAATTCTATAGGCAAATTTAGACAGAGCTTTGGTCCATTGAGTATTAAGGGCGGAGAACGCCGTCTCAATGTGGCAATTACTAGAGCCAAGCATAATGTAAAGTTGGTATCTAGCATTAGGGCACATGACATAGATGCTAATAGAGCAAAGAGTGTAGGTGCAAGATTATTAAAGGAATATCTTGAGTATGCAGAGCGTGGTGTAAAACAACTGTACGAAAATCTTGATGTTAAAGATATAAATAAGTTTGATTCTAAATTTGAATTGGAAGTATATCAAGTATTAGTGGACAATGGATATAAGGTAAATACTCAAGTGGGTAGTAGTGGATTTAGAATAGATTTAGCAGTCAAACATCCAACATTAGATTGTTTTATTTTGGCAATAGAATGTGATGGTGCAATTTACCATTCTAGCAAAAATGCTAGGGATAGAGATAGATTGAGACAATCTATCTTAGAAAATATGGGGTGGAAGTTTTATCGCATATGGTCTACAGACTGGTTTAAGAACAATAAAGTAGAAAAACGAGTATTGTTGGAATATGTACAACATGCAATTGCTGATTTTAAGTTGATTGAAAAAAGCAACAAGAATACTTTTAGAAAAGATACTATTGCAAAATTAGACACGATAGAACCTTATATAGTAGAGAATACACAAATTAACAAACAAGTTGTTGGTAGCAACAGTATTGCAAAAGTAGATACGAGAGATGTTTACAGTTCGTTGAATACAAGCAATAATAAAGAAGTTGTTAACAACATTAACAAGCCAAATACAGTAGATTTTTACAACAATAGTGCAATTGGTGGAGATGTACTTATAGATAATTTGTTTGTAAGTATAGACAATTATATAGTCAAAGTATCAGGCAAACGAGTATTAATGTCACCTAAAGAGATAGAGTTGTTGTACTATTTTGTGACGCATCCAATGCAGGTTTTTAGTCGTGAAAAGTTGCTTGAAAGCGTATGGAAAAGTGATTATAATGGGGATAGTAGAACAGTAGATGTGCATATCAAACGCATTAGAGAAAAGATTGGAGAGGGTGAAAATTGGCGTTTTGTCACTGTTTGGGGTAGGGGGTATAAGTTTGAGATAGATACAAACATACAAAAATCCATCAACTTATTGTCGTGTACTAATAAAGATACTTTAAATAATAATAGAATTGAAAACAACAATATAGTAGCATATGAAAATGGGAATCTAGTATACTCTAGTCAGGTTGGCTTTAATTTGGACAATAATTTTGTAAATAGTAGTATTGATACTTCTTCTCATGATGAGAATCCTATACAAAAAGAGACGAAAGAGACCTTTAGTTCTATAGATAGTTCTACAGATACAAACATCTCAAAATCATCAAATTCTGTAGATATTGATTTGCCCGAATCTGATAATCCTTTAGATTGGTTGTAGTTCGTTTTTTATAATTTATAACAATAATATGAATATTACACCAGATATAGTATATCATTGGATGTCGCTTGCATCTATTTCTATAGCTAAGCAAAATACACTACTACAGTTGTGTGGTAGTGCGGTTTGTGTATGGGAAGATTTTTATTGTAATGACAAAATAAAGTGTACTTTGGGAGACAAATATATTGTTTTGGATAAGTTGAGAGATATTGAGCATCTCAATACTAATTTGCAAGAATTGTACAACCAAGGGATACAACTAGTTTGTATTGAAAATACAGCTTATCCAAAGAGTCTAAAGCATGTGTATGATCCACCAAACTTATTGTATGCTTTAGGTGATTTGTCATTGTTTGATACCAAATGTATTGCAGTTGTGGGTACTAGACATAGTACAAGTTATGGACAAATAGCTACAAAAATTATTGTCAAGCAGTTGGTAGAGAATGGTGTTACGATAGTAAGTGGACTAGCTACAGGCATAGATACATATGCCCATAGACAAGCTATTGAAAGTAATGGCAAAACTATAGCTATAATTGCTGGTGGATTTAATCATATTCATCCTAGTACTAACAACAATTTGTCAAAGCAAATATCACAAATAGGGTTGTTGGTAAGTGAATATACTCCACAAACAGTACCACAACCATATATGTTTATAGCTAGAAACCGCATAGTATCAGGAATTTCTAATGGTATTTTGGTGGTAGAAGCAGGTCAAAAAAGTGGAGCTAAAATTACTGCAAATTTAGGATTGGAACAAGGTAAGCAAATATATTGTGTCCCTGGTCCAATCAATTCTTCTCAAAGTATAGGTACTAATCAACTTATACAAGATGGAGCAATGTTGGTTACAAGTGGGCAGGATATTGTACAAGATTTGGGATGGCAATCTAGTACTAATACTAAAAATGATAAAATTAAACCAGTATTAGATTTTTTTGAACAACAAGTATACAATTTATTGTTGGCTAAAGGCAAAACTTCGTTTGATAATATTGTAGAAGAATTAAATTGCAATTCAAGAGAGCTTTCAGTATTGTTGAGTAATTTAGAAATGAGAGATATAGTTGCTAAGTTGGCAGGAAATAGTTGGCAATTGATAGGTGGTATTTGATGTATTAAATTGTAATATTTTGACAATTTATGCGTTCGCAATTGACAATCATCAAAAAGCGTGTTATATTGTATAACAGTTGATGAGTATTATATACAATTGGCTAATTGCTATAACAAATTAAAACCAACTAGGAAAAAAATGAAACTCGTAATTATAGAAGGTGCAGGAAAAAAAGAGACTATAGAGAAATACCTAGGTAGTGGGTACAAAGTATTTGCTACTAAGGGACACATTAGAGATTTGCCTGCAAAACGCCTTGGAATAAATGTTAAAAAAAATTTTGAACCTAAATACGAAATATTGAGTGACAAGCAAGATATAGTAGATAGGCTTCAAAAGTCTGCCAAATCATCTACTCAAGTATATCTTGCTACTGACCCAGATAGAGAAGGTGAAGCTATAAGTTGGCATTTGGCTAATATTTTGGATATAGATGTAAATGCTCCCGTTCGTATAGTCTTTAATGAAATATCAAAAAAAGCAGTTCAAGCTGCACTACAGTCGCCAAGGTCAGTGGACATCAATCTAGTTGATGCTCAACAAGCAAGAAGAGTATTAGATAGAATAGTAGGATACAAACTTTCACCATTATTGTCTAGAAAAATTCAAAACAAGCTTAGTGCAGGTAGAGTACAGTCAGTTACTTTGAGACTTGTAGTAGATAGAGAGAGAGAAATTCTCAACTTCAAACCTGAAGAATATTGGACTTTTTATAGCTTATTGAGTATTAGTGACAAAAATGGTACACACAATTTCAAAGCAAATTTGCACAGTTTTAATGGTAAAAAACTTAAAATAGCAAATAAAGATGAGTTGGATTTAGTCTTAAATGCAATTTCGGCTCACAATTATACTGTAACTTCTGTCAAAAAATCTGTTACCAACTCTAGACCGCTTGCTCCATTTGTCACTAGTAGCATGCAACAGGACTCACTCAACAAGCTAGGTATGTCACTAAAACAAACAAGCTTGTCAGCACAAGCTCTTTATGAAGGTGTAGACCTAGGACAACAAGGAAAGACAGCTTTGGTGACATATATAAGAACTGACAGTACTAGGGTATCGGTTGATGCCCAAGCAGCTGCCAAGGAATATATTTTGAAGAAATATGGTGACAAGTATGCTCCATCAAAACCTAATATATATGCTTCTAAAAAAGGAGCTCAAGATGCTCACGAATGTATAAGACCTATAGATCTTTCTCTCACACCCGATAGTATCAAACAGTACTTAAAACCTGCTGACCTAAAGCTATATAAGCTCATATATGAGCGTTTTCTTGCAAGTCAAATGACACCTGCTCAATACAATAGTGTGTCAGTAGATATAGATTGCAACAAGTACAATTTTAGAGCTACTGGCAGAACTATGATATTTGATGGTTATACTGTAGTGTATAATAGCTTTGTTGAAAAAAAAGATGATGATAATGATGACAATGCACTTCTTCCAGAATTGGTAGAGGGGGACAAGCCCAATTGGATAGAAGATAAGTTTGAACAAAAGTTTACTAAGCCACCTGCAAGGTATAATGAAGCTAGTCTAGTAAAAAAGATGGAAGAGAGTGGAATAGGTAGACCGGCGACATATTCCCCTACAATTGCTACGCTTTTAGCTCGCAAGTATGTAGAAAAAGATGGCAAGGTATTGATACCTACAGAGCTAGGTTTTAAGTGTGTAGATATGTTAGTGGGGTATTTTCCTGATGTTATGAATATAGAATTTACGGCAGGTATGGAGCAAAGTTTGGATGATATTGAAGATGGTGGCAAGGTGTGGCAAAAAGTCATAGAAGATTTTTATTGTGAGTTTGAACCTAAACTCAAGTCGGCTATGGGTGACGGCGTCAACATGAGAGAACCCGATGAAGAAACTGACTTTGATTGTCCTGAGTGTGGTTCAAAATTGTTTGTAAAGACAGGTAGATTTGGCAAATTTTTATCGTGTAGCAATTACCCTGATTGCAAACATATAATGAATATAGATCAAGATGGCAATCCAATAGAAAAGCCCAAACCTAAGATTACAGATGAAATTTGTGAAAAGTGTGGTGCTAATATGTTGGAGAGAGAAGGAAGATACGGCAAGTTTTATGGCTGTAGTGCCTTTCCAAAATGTCGCAACATAAAAAAAATGGTAGACTCAACAACTGATGCAAAGATTGATGAGAATTTGCCACCTTGTCCAGAGTGTGGTAGTCCTATTCGCAAAATAGGTTTTGGCAAGCGGCAATTTTATGGTTGCACTAGATATCCAGATTGTGTGTTTACTAGCAATGAGATTCCTCCTAAAAAATAAAGATTTTCCAAAAGCACTTGCAACAATCGTTGCAAGTGCTTTTGCTTGTGGAAATTTTTCCACAATTTGATACTATATATCTGTTTTTAAAACTACAATCATAATAATCAAAATTATTTTACTTAATACTTTTTATAAAATACAATTATGTCATTACTTTAGAATATCTAATGAAAGCTTTTTGATATTCCTAATTTTAAAAGGATTGAGTAAAGTTTATGATGCAAAAATTTCAACGGTTTGGTGGGGCAATGATGACCCCTGTACTACTTTTTGCCTTTGTTGGATTGGTGTTATCTTTGACTATTATTTTGGGCAATCCCGCAATTGTTGGTGATATTGCCCAAGAAGGTACAACTTGGACAAAAATAATTTCTATAATTGCTGATGGGGCATGGACTGTCTTTAATCAAATAGAAGTTTTGTTTGTAATTGGTGTCTGTGTTGGGCTTGCTAAAGCTGAAAAGGGTAGAGCGGCAATGACTGGTGCCATGATATATTTGACATGGAACTATTTCATTGGTGGGATACTTACCAATTTTGGTGATTCTCTTGGTATTGACATTAGCGAGGTTGGCTCAGGTACGGGCTTAAAACTTATTGCGGGAATAGTAACATTGGATACAGGACTCATAGGTGCAATTGCAATTGCAGCGTGTAGTGTGTATATTCACAATAGATTTTTTGACAAAAAACTTCCAGATTTTTTGGGTATTTTTCAAGGTTCTACATTTGTGTACATAGTTGGTTTTGCGTCAATGATGGTACTTGCGGTATTGACTGTTTTTGTTTGGCCACCTATTCAAAGAGCTATTGGAAGTTTGCAAGGTTTTATGTTGCATAGTGGTCCATTTGGTGTTTGGATATATACTTTTTTAGAACGAATTTTAATACCTACAGGGCTTCACCACTTTATATGGCAACCTTTTATGCTTGGTCCTGCCGTTATTGATGAGGGTATAAAGATAGCATGGATAAATGGATTGCCAAGTTTTGCCAATTCTAGCGACCCACTCAGTGTGCTTTTTCCAATAGGTGGATTTGCATTGCATGGTAGCAGTAAAGTTTTTGGCTCACTAGGAGTTGCTGTAGCAATCTACATGACAGCAAAGCCTGAAAAAAAACAGAAAGTTAAGGCAATATTGATACCCGTGACATTGACGGCAGTTTTGACAGGAATAACCGAACCTTTAGAATTTACTTTTTTGTTTGTAGCTCCAATGTTGTTTGGATTGCATGCATTGTTGGCGGCATGTTTGGCTACTTGTACTTATCTTGTAGGGGTAAGGGGAGATTTTGGTGATGGGTTGCTTGCATTTTTGAGTACAAATTGGATACCCCTTTTCAAAAATCATTGGTTGACATATGTTTGGCAAATATTGGTTGGATTAGGATTCAGTTGTATATGGTTTTTTACATTTAGATTTTTTATTCTAAAGTTTGATTTACCTACGCCTGGTAGAGAAAAAGATAGTGATGAGATTAAGTTGTATACCAAAAAAGACTATCAACAAAAGTTGGAAGATGCTAAAAAGAATGGTATAAAAATCAATCCATTTACCCAAAAGGCAATGCAGTATATAGATGCCCTTGGTGGACAAGACAACTTAAAAGAACTCAACAATTGTGCTACAAGACTTAGAGTTACAGTCAAAGACGCATCATTGCTCTATAAAGAAGAGCATTTTAAGGAGATTGGGGCTTATGGCGTTGTAGTGAGAGGTGATGCTATACAAGTTATTATTGGCGGTGATGTAGTTATGATTAGATCACAGATGGATGAGTTGGTTGATAAGGTATTAGATGATAGTTCTATAACTTTGGGTACTCCTTTAGATGAAAAGATAGATAATGACTTAGGCAAATAGTGTGATACTTTTTTAATTAACAAAAGAGAGTGTACAACGAGAGGATATTAACAATAGAATAGAAACAAACAATAAGACCAGCGATATTCTTTTTTGACGCCAAAAAAGAACCAAAAAAGCTCTTGGGGGGTTGCGAATCCCCCCAAACCCCCGAACGCTTTAAGGTTGTTTTTATTTTAGTTGTTTCTTCTTTCCATTTTAATGTCCGCTATTTGTACACTCCTTAATAAAATAACATATAAATAGGAGAAATATATTTATGAAGAAACAATCTATAGTGATTGCTGGAGGAGGTTCTACCTTTACTCCTGGAATTGTGTTGATGTTGCTAGGCAATTTGGAAAAGTTTCCTATAAGACAAATAAAGTTTTATGACAATGATGGCGATAGACAAGATACTATAGCTAAGGCTTGTGAAATTTTAATAAAGGAAAAAGCTCCTGATATTGCCTTTGTAGCGACTACTGACCCCAAAGTTGCATTTAGTGACATTGATTTTGTCATGGCTCACATTCGTGTTGGCAAATATGCTATGCGTGAAAAGGATGAAAAAATCCCACTAAAGTATGGTGTGATAGGGCAAGAGACTTGTGGACCAGGTGGTATAGCATATGGCATGCGTTCTATAGGTGGAGTGTTGGAATTGATTGACTTCATGGAAAAATATTCGCCCAATGCATGGATGCTCAATTATAGCAATCCAGCCGCTATAGTTGCCGAAGCTTGTAGATTGCTTAAGCCTAAATCCAAAGTAATCAATGTGTGTGATATGCCTATAGGAATAGAAGAAAAGATGGCAAAGTTTTTGGGATTGAGTTCTCGCAAAGAGATGAGTGTTAGATATTTTGGACTAAATCACTTTGGTTGGTGGACAGATATTAGAGACAATGATGGCAATGACATGATGCCTAAATTGAAAGATTATGTGTCTAAGCATGGTTATTCTGCACCACCAAACATGATGGAAGGGCAACATGTTGATGAAAGTTGGAAGCATACATTTGCTGTAGCTAAAGATGTATATGCCGTTACACCTGATATGTTGCCAAACACATATCTCAAGTATTATTTCTTTGGAAAAGATGAAGTTGATCATGCCAATCCCAACTATACTAGAGCTAATGAGGTTATGGATGGGAGAGAAAAGCATGTCTTTGGTGAGTGTAGTCGCATTGCAAAAGCTAAGTCATCACAAGGTACGACGCTAGAGATAGATGAACATGCATCATATATAGTTGACTTAGCAAGAGCAATAGCATATAATACTAAAGAACGCATGTTGTTGATTGTAGAAAACAATGGAGCAATATCCAATTTTGACAATACTGCCATGGTAGAAGTTCCATGCATAGTTGGTAGTCAAGGTGCAGAGCCAATTACACAAGGCAAGATACCTACATTTCAATTGGGATTGATGTATCAACAAGTATGCGTAGAAAAATTGGTAGTTCAAGCTTGGGCAGAAAAATCAAAACATAAATTGTATCAAGCTTTGGTATTGTCCAAGACAGTCCCCAATGCTAGAATTGCCAAAGACTTGTTGGAAGATTTGATTGAAGCCAACAAGAGTTATTGGCCAGAATTAGTGTAGATATGTATGTTGCTTAAATTATGTATTTATATGTGGGTATAATTTTGTTGTAACAAAACAATGAGCGTATTGATTGGCAACCTATCAAACTTAATTAATAGACAATATTTGCATCTCAACGAAAATGAGAGGCAAATTTGTCATTTTATTTTGGCAAATAAGCAAGAAGTTGCTAGCAATAATATTAGTTGTTTATCGCAAAGATGTCATTGCTCTAATAGCACAGTACATAGATTGCTAAAAAAATTAGGCTTTTCTGGCTTTTCTGAGTTTAAATTTAGTTTGAAATTAGAATTGGAACAAAATACTTGTGAAGATGAGATATCTAGTGCAAACTTGATAGAATGGCAGTTGCAAGATATTGTAGCTACACAAAAACTGTGCTTGCAATCAGATATAAAATCAATTGTATTAAAAATGTTTGAAGCAAAAAATATATATGGCTACGGAACAGGGTCAGGGCAACACAACGCTTTGAGAGAACTTAATCGTAGTCTTATGAGTATAGGCAAATACATAAATATTATTCCCGCCAAAAAAGAGTTTGATTTAGTAATGCCATCTATGAGTTCGCAAGATTTTATAATTATTATATCTTTGAGTGGTGAGACTGAAGGTTTAAAACCAAATATAATTACACTTTCTCAATACAAAATTCCAATACTAAGTATCACACATTTTAATGACAACTTTTTGGCTCGCAATTCATCTTACAATTTGTACTATCAAGCAACTGTACTAAGCAAAACTAAAGATAGGGACTTGATTTCTATGCTTTCTCTCTCTGTTGTTTGTGATATGTTGTATAGAGAGTTTATTAATTATTTGCGTTTGTTTGAGGTTTAGTACAATTGTTTGAGTTTTTGTCAGTAGTTTCAATTTGTTTTTTAACAAAACAATTACACGCAATTATTTGGTATTGCGTGTAATTGTTATTGAAGTTAATGGAAATTAAATTATTTATTATTACTTAGTATATGCCGTTATTCTACAATTTCTACATTAAACTCTCTAAGTATTGTATCCAATTGTACTATATATCCCAACAACTGTGGTAGTCTCATTAGTTGTCCATACCATGGTTGCATTGACATTGGGTCTGCAGTCATGAGTTTTGTTAGGTTGGATTTGTTTAGTAGTATGCTTGCGTGTGAATTGCTATCTAGAATTTCGGTTACCCTTTCTTTTACAAAGTTGAAGTATATTGGACTGAAGGATTTTGGATATGGGCTTTTTTTGCGGTCAATTATTTTTTGTGGAAGTAGTCCTTTAAACGCTTGACGCATTATCCCTTTTTCTCTACCATTTAGAGATTTTAGATTCCATGGCAAGTTGTATGCAAATTCTACTAGGTGGTGATCTGTGAATGGCATTTGTACTTGTAAACCAGCTGCTCCTGACATCATTTCTTTGCGTTCTAGTAGACTTGCTCCAAACCAATTTAGGTTGAGTACAAACAATTCTCTAATCCTTTTATCCAAATCATCTTCGCCTCTTATGTGTGATACACTATTGATAGTACTTTGGTAGTATTCATCTACAAAGTGTGAAGCTACATTGCTATCTATATCAAATACATCTGTGCGAATACCCAAATCTCTAGACCATGGAAAACCTTTGTGATTGCGTATTGTGTTGTCGTGATACCATGGGTATCCGCCAAAAATTTCGTCAGCACATTCTCCACTTACGGCTATATCAAAACTCTCTTTGGTATGTTGACACAACAATAATAGAGAACTATCTATATCAGCCATACCTGGCAAACCCCTAAATACAGCAGCATCTACTATTGATTTTGCAAGAGTTTGGTTGTCAAGTACAATATCAAAGTGTTTGCTATTCAAAAAGTCTTTCATAATAGCAATATAATCTCTATCATGTTCGGGTTGAAAACTGTTTGGGACAAAGTCAGTGTCACTGTCTTTGTAGTCTACTGATATTGTCACTAGTGGGGTAGTGAGGTTGTTGTCATTTTTGGCTATATAAGATAGTATACTACTGTCTATTCCGCCTGACAAAAAACATGCATATGGTTTGTCAGTATCCAAATATTCGTTTGTTCTGGTTGTAATTATATTGCGAGCATAATCTATAGTATCATTCACACTCATGTTCCACTCTTTAGAACATAGGTTGTAGTAGTTGTGTTCCTTTATTCTACCATCTACATACTCTACAAAATGTCCCGCTTTGATTGTAGATATATTTTTGTATATTCCACTATCAGATGGGCGTGCTGGTCCTAAAAGCAACATTTGATTGAGTCCTAATTTGTCTAATTTTGCTTTAATACCGTAGTCCACAAACAATTGTCTTAGTGTTGATGCAAATGTAAATGTCTCATCATCAATACAATAAAATATATTTTTTGTTCCTATTCTGTCTCTAGTTAGTATAAGTTTTTGGTCTCTTGCATCATATATAGCAAACGAATAACTTCCCTCTAAATCTACAAATGATTTTGTCCCCTTTTTTAGATAGTGTTGTAGTACAATTTCGGCGTGATTTTGAGTATCATATCTAAGAGTTAGATCTCTATGTGATACAAGTGTACCCAAAAAAGCCACACTTACGCCACTTTGAGAATTGTAAGCAAATTTAGAAATACCAGTTGCTATAATTGGTGGTACTAGGTTGGTATTTTTTTTTATTTGTCCTGATATCATATAATTCCTTTTTGTTTATAGTAAACATATTTTTCTCAATACTATAAGTTTTGGTAAATTGCTATATATATATTGGCTGTATTTGTTGTTTGCCCAATGCCAATTCAAGTGCAGGTATCAACATATCCAACTGTGCCACTGCACTAAATGGTTTGCCATTGGGGCTATCTTGTGCTATTGGCACAGTATATATATTTTTGCTATTAAATAGTATTCCCAAATTTTTTGCACCATTGGATAGAGCGTCATTGGTAGTTGGTGAAATTAGTACAGGTTTGTTGTTGCGTAGCGTTGCTTTAGTAGCCATTAGCACAGGGGTGTCAGTAATCCCGTATGCTAGTTTTGCTAGAGTATTACCTGTAGCAGGGGCAATTACCATAATATCTAGATTGTTAGCAGGACCAATTTTTTCGGCATCTACTATAGTTGTTATGATATTTTCATTTTTGCTTGCAAGTTTTAAGTCTTTCAAAAAATCTTCTGCTCTATAAAATCTAGTATCAAAGCTAGCTACACTGTTAGATATTATAGGAATAATTTTGTTGTGTTTTGACAATTCGGCAATAATAGGAAGCACTGCCGCTAGAGTGCAAAAAGATCCCGTAACACTAAACCCCACTGTTTTGTTTTTCATTGTTTTTCCTTTAGTAATGTAAGGTAAACGGTTGTTTTTAATTAGGCGTTACTTTTTTCATCTTAATCTACTATATTTGTATATTCCTAATTTAAAATTTCGTTTGGGTTGGATATTGCTTACAAATATTTTTCTCGTCTACACACTTGTAATACACTTTGTTTAATATATGTTGCTGCAACTTTGGGTGTGACAATGCTTGGGACTTTGAGATAGTGGTGTGTTTTGATGCCCAATGATTTTGCAAGTTCAAAGTTGACACCACCTGGTTTTGATGCTAGGTCTAGTATATAGCATGATTTTTGTATTTGGTTGAGTTCGCAATCTAGTACTAGCGCTGGTACTGTGTTGATTATTGCGTTGTATTTGTCCCACTGTATTGCATCATCAAAGCTATACAAATTGCAACAATATGAGTTGATTTGTGGGTTTGATTTTGGATCTCTTGCCCAAATGTCAGGTTTGTTGGTATTGTGTTTCAACATTTTTGCCATGGCAAAGCTGAGATTGCCATTTCCTATTATCAAAATATTGCTCCACAACAAGCTTTCGGGTGTATTGTTGATGATATCGGCCAATGCACCTTCTGCTGTGAGTTGACAGTTGCGTGTTATAAGTCTAGGGTCATCAAAGTATCTATGTACATTTATGTTTTGTTTTGCAAATTCAGCAATTTTGGTATCAGTACATTTTCCACAAAAAACTATACTGTATTGTGGCACAGTACAGTCTACTGTAGCAGTAGGAGACAACAACAGTATTATTGGAATATTGTAAATGCATTCGTCATTCCATTTGACGGCATTGTACCCATCATTTTGCAACTCATTGAGCAAATATACATTGCGATTGTCACTAATATCTACTGTAATTAGTTTGGTATTTTTCATAGTTTAGCTAATTTATATGAATATTTTTTTAGAATAGTTACAAAATTCGTCAAAATAATATTACAAAAACTTGTAAAATTGTATTAAAACATATATAATATAATTGATATGTTTTATAGTAGTGAAAATCTTGGGGCTACACTTGCATTTTTGATACCGAGTATAGCTATAATTGCTATAGTATGTATTTGCTTGAGAATTTATTTTTTACCAAAACATAAGCAAAATAGTTGGATTAAAAAAATACCAATAATAGTAATTGCATCAGTATTGATTGTTTTAGAAATTGCCAAGATTGTTTATACACTAAACAATGTCTATATATTTTTTCAAACTCTTGATGACAAATTTATTGGATTTTATGCTGCTCCATTTCATATTTCATCTATACCAATTTATGCTTTGAGTGTTGCTGCATTTTCAAAACCAAATTCAAAAGTGGAGAAATGTGGATATTTGTTGTCAGGCATCTCATGCATTGTAGTTGGGTTTAGTATATACATTATTCCTCAATCAATTGCTGAAATGGCATTTAGTGCTATACAAAAAGGAGATAGACTATTTTTTACAGATTATCATAGTGTAATATATCACATTATTGTAGCATTTGCAGCGTGTATCATTCTAACTATGTTATATGTAGATATAAGAAAAAGTGACGGGACGATTGACACAATATCAATTTTTGTAGTATTGGGATTTTTGCTAGTTTATATTTGTATTATATGTGTAATTGCCGATATCACAGGGGTCAATTTTGCCAATTTCTTGGTTAGTGATAGTTATTTGTGGCAAGGAGTTCCTATTGCTAATATGTTTTTGAATGTTGGATATTGGTTTTATAGTATTATTGGTATATTATTTTATTGGATTATAATGGTAATTGCATTATTTGTGGCATTTTTGCTTCCATCTATGATAAGTAAAAGTACTAAAATAAAATTGTGACACAATTAATGGTTGAGAGTATACAATTAGAGTTTATTAATAATAAGATACAAACAATCAACAAGACAATGGTTATTCTTTTTTGACGCCAAAAAAGAACCAAAAAAGCATTTGGGGTTGGGGTGCGAATCCCCCCCAACCCCCGAACGCTTTTAAGGTTGATTTTATTTAAGTGTTTAGTTTTTACATTTTAATGTGCTATTTGTACACTCTTTAAGAGTTGATGTATTGTAAAATTTTGTATTTTTTGTTGACATTGCAATTTGGTTAGTAGTATAATGATACTCTCATTTTGATTACATTTGTCAAATTTACATACAGTTGTTTTGTATATAAATAACTGTCTTTATTGTTGGGAGAGATGTCTCTCCATAATATGATAATTGGATAAATACGGAAGAATTTTTGTTGTAATACTATATAATGTTGTCGGTGTACCTAATTGCATTAGTTGTCTAGTGTTGTTTGGTATGTCTAACTTTATTTGCTTCTTCCCTATTTGTTCAATGTGATTAGGAGTTTTAATGGCCACGGATAAGGGTAAAATTGCATCTGATGTAATTGCTGCTGTCAAAGGCAAGGACAATATTGTCAGTCTTGGACATTGTGCTACACGACTTAGATTTGTGTTGCGAGATTATGAAAAAGTAAATATCAACGATGTCAAAAAGGTTTATGGTGTAATCACTGCTGTAGAAAAAGGTGGGCAATTGCAAGTTGTCATAGGCAACACTGTGCAAGAAGTTTATCATGAGGCTATAGCTATTTTGGGTGATGATTTGGCAGGAAAAACCACTGAAGTTACCAAGTTTGATTGGGGTAGTGGTGAAGATTGGCTTAAGATGATTAAGAGTCTACCCAATAGATTCTTTAGAATGATTGGTGGTATCTTTCCACGAGTCATTATGCTTATGGCAGCTTGTGGAATAATATTGGGCTTAATGAATTTGTTGATGGTCACCAATGTCATAAAAGATGGTGATGACACTTATCAGTTGCTCAATATTATTGGTGGTGCAGCTTTGGGTAGTTTGCCTATTTTGTTGGGATTTTCGGCAGGTCGTTATTTTGGAAGTTCGGGATACCTTACAGCAGTAATTGGTATTATACTAACTTCTCCAAGTTGGACACCAGGGCAAGACTTTAGTATAATTGGAATACATTTTACTCAGTTCAATTATGCGGGATCTGTTATACCTATTTTGTTTGCATCTTTCTTTTGTTGTATACTAGAAAAATTCTTAATGAAGTATTTGCCTAGTGCTATAAAGCAATTTGTGACCCCTATGATATGTTTGTTGTTGATTGCTCCTATCACATTGTTGATTATTGGTCCTATCTTCAATCAAGTTGCTGAGTGGTTGTTCCAAGCATGGGGGACTATAGACAAGCCTGAACTTGCATGGATAGGGGGCTTAATTACAGGGGCATTGTGGCAAGTATTGGTTATTTTTGGTGTACATCGTACTTTTGATGTTATTGATACCACAAATTTATCAAAAACGGGCAGTACTTCTTTTGTAACTTATCACCAAGTTGCTGCATTGAGTCAAACAGGGGCAGCATTTGGCGTGTGGCTAAAGATGAGAGACAAGGCACAAAAACGAATGGTTTTGTCTACAGTAATCACAGGTGTGTTTGGTGTAACCGAGCCTATAATTTATGGTGTAACTTTGCCAAGAAAAAGACCGTTTGTAATGGGTGTAATTGGTGGTTTGGTCGGTGGTGTAGTAGCGGGATTGATTGGTAGTAGAGTGTTTGGTGGTATGCCTGCATGGGGATTGTTGTCATTGACAGGTGCAATTGACCCAAATAATGGTATAGGGGCAGCATTCTTTGGACTTTTGATAGGTATGATAGTTTCTTTTGGTGTTGGTGCATTGCTTACTTTTGTATTTTGCAAGGCAGATGCCAATACATCTACGGCAACTAGTGATGGAAGTGTGGGTGAAATAGAGAGTAGTACTGTTGATGAAGTTGCTAATGGTGAGAGCAATAGTTCTAATATAAATTCTGTATTGGTTAGTCCAATGATAGGTAATGCTATCCCACTTACTCAATCTAGTGATGAAGTATTTGCAAGTGAGGCTATGGGTAAGGGGGTTATTGTAGTTCCTACTCAAGGCAAATTGTATGCTCCATGTGATGGTACTATATCTGTCGTGTTTGAAACCAAGCATATGATAGGTATGACTGCTCCAAATGGTGCTGAGTTGATTATGCATATTGGAATAGATACTGTCAATCTTAAGGGAGAACATTTTACAACACATGTCAAGCAAGGGGATCAAGTCACTAAGGGACAATTATTGATAGAGTTTGATGTTGATGCAATTTCTGCAAAGGGTTATAAGTTAGAAACCCCTATAATTATTTCCAATTCAGGCAATTTTGACAAGATAGAAATTGTGAGCAATGGCAATGTAAGTGTGGGCGATAATTTGATTTCTTATACAAAATAGCTTATTGTTTGTACAAATAATATATTTATTTAATAATGGTAGTTTAGTTGTTTATTAGAAATATTATAACAACACAAATAAGCTACCATTATTCTTTTTTATCTTGTTGTGTAATTCAGTTCTCTCAATCATTTGCCAAATATTCAAAAATAGTATATACTATAGGTATAGAATGGCAAGTGATAAGTTTAACTTTCATAACAACAAAAAAGATACCTTGGGTAAAGTAATATACGGCTCTAATGTGTTAAAAGGTATCATTGCTCTTGCCACAAAAGAAGTGTATGGGATAGTATCATTGAGTGGAAGAGGTATAAGATTAAAGATACTTGACAATCAGTTGAATATAGATTTGTATGTTTCTGTTGTTAGCAATATCAAGTGTAGTGATGTGGCATTTATGGTTCAAGAAAATGTAAAGAATAACATAGAAAGTGTTACAAAGTATGTTGTTAGAGAGATAAATGTCAATATACTTGGCGTTGGTAAGTATATACCAAAATCTGTATCTAATCTAGAGATTGCTAAAAATGATGAACAGACAGAATAATAATAGTCGCAATCGCACTCAAATGCGAACCAAAGTATTTGAGTGCGTATATCAATATTTTCTAAATCCATCAAGTGAATTTGATTTGGAAGTTGGTTATGAAAAAGATACATTTGATGGAATTGTACAATATTGTCCACAAATACGAGAATTGATAGCTAAGTATAGTAAGGGATTTGAATTTGATCGTATATACAAGGTAGACCTTAGTATACTTTTTCTTGCAATTTATGAGATAAAGTACAATGACGACATTCCTACTGAAGTTGCTATAGACCAGGCTTTGCAACTTTGCAAAATATATTCTACACCAAAGAGTAGTAGTTTTGTTAATGGAATATTGGCAAGTATAGTCGGTGAAAATTTAAAATAATTATTGATATCTTGTTTTTTAAAAATTTGTTTGCTTTGATTTATTTTTTTCTTAGTCTTTAGTATATAGACAATTTAGTTAATCGTGTGTATTATATATGGTTAATTTATTGTGTTTTAGCAATATAAAACCAAATAACTATGATAATAGATGGCAAAAATATAGCCAACCAAATTAGGTTGAATCTTAAGCAATTTGTTTTGAAGAATGATATTCAAGATAAAATTGGTCTTGCTGTAGTGCTGGTAGGGCAAGACCCAGCCAGTCATATTTATGTCAACAACAAAGTAAGGGCTTGTACTCAGATTGGAATAAGGTCTATGGTATACAAGTTGCCTGATAATATTAGTCAAGTAGAATTAGTGCAGTTGGTTGATAGTTTAAATCAAGATAGGATAATTGATGGAATATTGTTGCAATTGCCATTGCCATCACACATAGATGCTCAAAAAGTAATAGATCATATTGATAGCAAAAAAGATGTAGATGGTTTGAGCAAAAATAATGTATACAATCTTCAAAAAGGTTATGATTGTCTTAAGCCTTGTACGCCTTTAGGTATTATGAAATTGATTGCTAGTACGGGAGTTGTTGTAGAGGGTAAGCATGCTGTAGTGGTAGGTAGAAGTGAAATTGTTGGCAAGCCCATGGTTCAATTACTCAATCTTTCAAATGCTACAGTTACTAACTGCCACAGTTTGACTAGCAATTTGGCACAATTGACTAGCTTGGCTGATATATTGATAGTTGCAGTTGGACAACGCCATTTGATAGGTGTGAAACATGTCAAAAAAGGTGCAATAGTGATAGATGTAGGTATCAATAGACTTGACAACAAATTGTATGGTGATGTGGATTTTGAGCAAGTAAAAGATATTGCTTCTTATATTACTCCTGTACCAGGTGGTGTTGGACCTATGACAATTGCTATGCTTATGAGCAATGTCATCAAGGCAGCAGGATATGATATCAAGACTATGCTTTAGACAAATCGTTGATTGATATATTGCTTAATAGTCAATAGTTGTTTATATTTTAAAAAACATATGAAGACATACACTATATCGCAACTCAATTCTTATATCAAAAATGTATTTGATGATGAGTTTGTATTAAACAATATACAGTTGATAGGGGAAGTCGCTGACTGCAATTTGGCTAAGGGTAATTTGTTTTTTACTCTTACAGATGAAACAAATAGCATTGATTGTGTACAGTTTGGTGGTCCAGAAAATTTTGATATTGGAGAGACATTGACTGTTGTAGGTAGTGTAAGGTTTTATGTCAAGTCAGGGCAAGTTAGGTTGATAGCTTATAGTGTATCTAAAGCAAACAAAATAGGCACAAAACAACTAGCATACTTAGCTTTAAAGAACAAATTGCAAGAGCTTGGATATTTAGATAATAGACTAGAATTGCCAGATAGTGTACACAAAATTGCACTTGTCACAAGTATTGAGGGGGCTGTAGTTCATGATTTTGTAAGTGTTGCTAGAGACCGCAATTTGTCAGTAGATATTGTTGTATATTCTGTAAGAGTACAAGGTGAAGAAAGTGCGATAGAAATAAAAACGGCTTTTGATGCAATTCATCGTATGCCTATACTTCCAGATGTCATAGTGCTAGCTAGAGGTGGCGGAAGCAATTTGGACTTGGATTCATTCAATAATGAGATTGTTGTCATGTCTGTTGCTCAAAGTAAAATTCCTGTGGTATCTGCTATTGGACATGAGAATGACTATACTTTGTGCGACTTGTGTGCAAGCTTGAGAGCAGGGACTCCTAGTATAGCAGCTCAAATGATAGTGCCTGACAATAATGCAACAATAAGTTGCATAAAAAATTTGTTGCAAGATATACAAGATTTGATGCAAAATATTTTTTATAGAATGTATAATAAGTTGACATACTTATTGCAAGCTATTGTGTACAATTGTAGCAATCAAATCAATGGATTGATAGTTGATATAAAATACGAATTGGAGCAAATAGCAACAATATCTCAACTTGTTTGTGATAGAGAAATAGTCAATTTGAATCAATTGACAACCAAGCTTGATTATAGTAGTCCAACCAAATTGTTATTGCAGGGATATGCTAAGTTGAGAGTAGACAATAAGAATGTACGCAGTATATCACAAATAGAAAATGGGCAAGATGTGCAAGTATATTTGCATGATGGAAATTTCAAAGCTACAGTGGCAGAGATATTTGAATCTATATAGCAATATGAAAAAAGAACAATCTACAAATATAGACAATTCTAAAGTTTTGCAAGATAATATCAATCAATTGAAACAAATTGTGGATAGTTTGCAACAGCAAGATATAAATATAGAAGATGGAATTAAGTCATTTGGTGTGGGATTGCAACTTGCAAGTCAGTCATTAGAAATACTCAACAACTATAAGGGACAATTAAAAGAATTAAAAATACAAGCAGACGAATTGATAGAGAGTGATTTTATTTTGTGATAAATTATAAATAATGGCAGATAAACCAAAAAGCAACAATTTTAATAAAAATGCATTTGTAAAAGCACAACAAAACTATTCGCAAAGAATTGAGCGTGTTTTGGAGAGTATAGTTCAGGACTTGCAATATCCGCATAGATTGTTGGATGCTATCAAATACAGTCTTTTGGCAGGTGGCAAAAGAATGCGTCCTAGCTTGTTTTATGCTACTCTCAACATGTTTAACAAGCCATTGGACGACAAGGCTGATATTGTAGCGGTTAGTATTGAATGTATACACACATATAGTCTAATACATGATGATTTACCCTGTATGGACGATGATAAGTTGCGTAGGGGAAAGGCTACCAATCATGTGTTGTTTGGAGAAGCTATAGCTATGCTTGCTGGCAATGCTTTGCTCAATCTAGCATACGAACAATTGTTGTCTTTGGCAAGCTACAAGCCATATTGGCATGCCGCTATGTGTATTTCTTCTTTTAGTGGTGGAATGGGCATGATAGGTGGGCAGGCAGAGGATATGGCACTTGATGAATTTCCTAATAGTGAGCGACTCAAGTATGTATATCTCAAAAAGACTTCTTCTCTTTTTAGCAGTTGTTTGCTCAGTGCAGGTTTAATAGCAGGTGCTGATACAAAACATCTCAAATTATTGAGCGAGTTTAGCAATGCATTTGGATTTGCATTTCAACTCAAAGATGACTTAGATGAGCATATCAATGGTACTTTTATAGAAAAAAAGATTCAAAAATACAACTGGATACAAGCGCATGGAGAAAGTGATACCATAGCACAACTAGAAAGTCAATTGGATATATGCAAAGAATGTTTGACAGATTTGAGTGCAGACTTCAATTTAAGTTTTTTTAGGGGACTCTTGATACAGTATTTTGGTTAATCCACATGTTGTAAATTGTCCTTAATAAAATGTAGAAGTTTGGTATAGCCTAATATGATACAACTTATAGACAAAATTACATGCCAAGTATGGAGACAATTGTTGCTTGTAGAGAGTAAAAAACAATATTTTGTAGAGCTAAATAAAAGAGTTGTTCAAGAATACAAAGAACATATTGTTTATCCAAAGTTTGATGATATCTTTAGGGCGTTAGAGTTGACAGATTATCAGTCTTGCAAAGTTTTGATACTAGGGCAAGATCCTTATCACAAAATTGGTCAAGCAATTGGATTGTCTTTTGCTGTACAATTGGATTGCAAAATACCGTATAGTTTGCAAAACATTTTTAAAGAAGTTTTGAGAGATATTGGATATGTAAATACCAAACGAGATTTGATAAATTGGGTAAATCAAGGTGTACTATTGCTAAACACTGTATTGACAGTGCAAGAGGGGAATCCAAATTCTCACAAAAATTTTGGTTGGCAACAACTAATCAATGCTATTATACACAAACTAGCTCAAAAAGATAAATTGGTTGTCATGCTTTGGGGAAAAAATGCACAAAGCATGGAAAAATATTTTGACAAGTCACGACATTTGGTTTTGTGTACTTCTCACCCTAGTCCGTTGTCTGTATATAATGGATTTGATGGTTGTGGGCATTTTAGTAGATGCAATCAATATTTGGTTGAAAATGGAATGGAGAAAATTGATTGGTAGTATAAATTAATTTTATTGATTAATATTTGTGAGATGGATTTGTGTGTAAAATTTAAAAATTATAATATGATTATACTTGGTATAGATCCTGGTCTTGCTATAGTTGGAGTAGGTTTGATAGAAAAAACTCCACAAAAGTCAAAATTGATACACTATGGGACTGTGCTTACCCCCAAGTTTGAGAGTACACCTGTACGACTTGCTATGATAGATGAGCAAATAACTAGGGTTATAAATAAGTATAGACCTGATGTAGTAGCGGTAGAGGAATTGTTTTTTAATACAAATATAACTACAGGTATCAAGGTTGCAGAGGCTAGAGGTGTGCTTTTGTTGTGTGCTATTAAGCATGGTGGATTGTTGTATGAATATACTCCATTGCAAGTCAAAATGGCACTTACGGGCAATGGACGAGCTGACAAAAAACAAATGCAGTTTATGGTAAGAGCAATATTGGAACTAGACCATATACCAAAACCTGATGATGCAGCAGATGCTTTGGCAGTAGCTATTTGTCATGCCAACACAACTCAGTTGCAACATAGAGAAATAAACTAAGATATTTGCTATTGTTTTAAAAAATATTGACTCAAATTGTTAAGTTGGATACTTACATAAAGGAGAATATATGGATAATAAAAAATACACATTAGGCATAGATATTGGTGGAACTTCTATAAAATTTGGTATTGTAGATTGTTCGGGACATATGGTATGTCAAGATGCGATGGACACTAAGTCAGATATACTTACACCTACACAAATACTTGATAATATGTGTGAAATGATACATAGTATTTGCAAAAATGTTAGCATTGAGACTACACAACTTGATGGAATAGGAGTGGGTTGTCCTGGATTGATAGATGCCAATGGGGTTGTGCTTTACAACAACAACATGCATTGGGAAAATGTCCCTATCAAACAACATCTAGAATCTAAAATAGGCACTACTGTCTGTGTAGCCAATGATGCTGACGCAGCAGCTTTGGGTGAGCAAGTTTTTGGTAGTGGAAAAGACTACAGTGACATAGTATTTTTGACTGTAGGTACAGGTATAGGTGGTGGCGTGGTTAAGGATGGAAAGTTGTGGGCAGGAGCAGAGCTTGGGCATCATATATTGATACAAGGAGGACAACTGTGTACTTGTGGCTTGAATGGTTGCTTTGAGTCATATTGCTCTGCAATAGTTTTTATTAATTGGGTGAGTGAAAAATTGGGTAAAAAAGTCACACTTATGCACATTTGGCAAAACTATAGTGACCCTCAAATTAAACCGCTAGTAGATGAATATGTGTCAATATTTGCAACAGCTACAATTAATTTGATTAATATTTTCAATCCACAAGTTGTGGTTGTGGGTGGTGGTATAAGTCATACGGGCAATTTGTTTTTGGATTTGTTACAACAACGAGTGCAAGGTAAGTATTATGGTGCAAATTATAAAAAACCTGTAGAGTTTAAGTATGCTAGTTTGCAAAACGGTGCAGGTATATATGGTGCAGTTGCATTGACAAGACAATAAATTGTGGATAGTCATTTATATAAAGTATCTCATCAATATTTATGAAATAATTTCGTTTTCTAATTTACTCAATTATTGTAAAACTACCCAAAAATTGTTTTTGGGTAGTTTTTTATTCAACAACATTATGTTGAGCGATACTATTTTATATTGTAGTGTTTTTAGATACAAATATTATACAATCAACTATTTGGAATTATTTTATAGCTAATATCTTTTTGTTATGTAGTTCACTTGAGAGTGTGCAACTCGTGTATATTAATAATAAGAAACAATAAACAAAACTACTATAATTCTTTTTTGATGCCAAAAAGAATTAGGTATTGGATGTTGAGAATACCCCCGAACGCTTTAAGGGTGATTTTAATTAGTTGTTACTTTTTTCATCTTAATTACTCTATTTGTACACTACTTTTCACTTTTCTATTTGAGATATCAATTATAATTAAGTTGACAGATTTGTAAAAAAATGTTATATTGAACTTAGTTAAGTATTTAAGGAGAAAAATTATGTCAACCAAAGTTGGAATTAATGGTTTTGGAAGGATAGGTAGGTTAGTATTGAGAAATGCACTACTAAGGAAAGATGTAGAAGTTGTGGGGATTAATGATCCATTTATAGACTTAGAGTATGCTAAGTATTTGTTAACTCATGACACTATACATGGTAGACTTGATGTGTCTATAGAAGTGGTAGAAAATGGTCTTAAAGTTGATGGTAAGGTTATAAAGTTCTTTGCTGAAAGAGATCCCGAAATGATAGATTGGAAGTCTTGTGGAGCTGAGTATATTGCAGAAAGTACAGGGGTATTTACTGATACTGATGGGGCTAAAAAGCACTTGAAAGGTGGTGCTAAGAAAGTTGTTATTACAGCACCTAGCAAAGATCCAAAGACTGCACCTATGTTTGTAATGGGTGTAAATCATACAAAATATACAAAAGATCTTACCATAATAAGCAATGCAAGTTGTACTACTAATTGTCTTGCTCCATTGGCTAAAGTAATCAATGACAAGTTTGGTATAGCAGAAGGATTGATGACTACAGTGCATGCTACTACGGCTACTCAGTTGACAGTAGATGGTCCATCTAAGAAAGATTGGCGTGGTGGTCGTGCTGCTAGTGGCAATATTATTCCATCATCAACGGGGGCTGCTAAGGCTGTAGGACAAGTTATTCCTGAGCTAAATGGCAAGTTGACAGGTATGTCATTTAGAGTGCCTACCTTAGATGTATCTGTAGTAGATTTGACTTGTAGACTTGTTAAGCCTGCAACTTATGCTGATATTAAGTCAGAAATCAAGAGAGCGTCCGAAAATGAGCTTAAGGGTATACTTGGATATACAGAACAACAAGTTGTATCTAGCGACTTTATAGGTGATTCACGCACAAGTATATTTGATGCTGGAGCAGGCATTAGTTTGAATGACAATTTTGTAAAATTGGTATCATGGTATGACAATGAGTGGGGATATAGCTCTAAAGTTGTAGATTTGATAAGTTATGTAGCAAGCGTAGATAAAAAGTAAGACTAAGTTATAAAATATAATATATAAATCTAAATATCCACCTGTATTTTCAGGTGGATATTTCTTAATTTTTTGTTTTTCTTGATTGTGTTAGGTATCTATTCTTTGTTGCTTGCCCCCCTCTCAAATGTCTTTCTGCCAAGTTTTTGTCTATAATTTTTTTTACTTTTTTGTATAGCTCTAGATCTATGTGTTTTAGTCTTTGAGAGATATCTTTGTGTACTGTACTTTTTGAAATGTCAAACACTATGGCAGTTTCCCTAACAGTAGTGTTGTGTTGACATATGTAATGGGCAAGTTGTACTGATCTAACTGCTATGTGTGACTTGCAATTGGTATCTAGTATAGTATTTTTTTTAAAATTTTTTTGCATAAATTGTTGCTCTCCTAGTTATTTAAAAGGCAGTAATCTATTATATTGTGATACTGTTACAATTTATGACAAAATACGACAAAGTATTGTGTACTATACTTTGTTGAGTTATATGTGCAATTCACTTTGACAGTTTACTATACAATATAATATAATACTAATATGAGATACAAAAATACACATGGTATTCCGTTTGGAGTAAGTACGGCTTCTTTTTTTGGAATTTGCAACAATGAAGATTGTTTTGATTTTTATAAACAGAATAAGGTAGAAATTGCTGAGGTATTTTTGAGTAGTACATGCGAGTATACTATAGAATTTGCTCAATTACTCAATTCACGCAAAGGTGATGTCGTAGTGCATAGTGTACACAGTAGAGGAATGCAGTATGAAGGTGAGTTGCTCAATGTTTCTAAAAGAGTGAGAGATGACGCATTTGAACTACTTCACAATGTTTGCAAAACAGCTCAAGTTTTGGGTGCAAAATTTGTTACATTTCATGGACCACTCAAATTAAAACGACATTCATATATACACAATTATTCAAAGTTGGCGAGTGGTATAAATGAAGTGTGTGAAGTCTTGAGCAAATATGGATTGAGATTGTCTTACGAAAATATACACTATGGATATTTTGATACGCCCGAATATTTTGAAAGACTCTCAACACTATGTCCTGATTTGTATGCTACTATAGATATAAAGCAGGCTATACAAGGAGGGAAAGACCCTATAGAGTTTTTGAAACAGTGTGGTGATAGAATTAGTACAATACACTTGTGTGATGTGGGATTGGACAATATTCCATGTTTGCCTATAGATGGTACAGCTAAGTGGGATGCTATATTTAATTGCATTGTTCAAAAAGGGATAAAAGCTCCAATAATGTTAGAACTATATAGCAAAGACTATATCAATGGTGTGAAAGATATAGTGGATTGTTATAATATTTTGGCATCTAAGTTGGATAGTTCATCAGGTAATATTGTTGATTTTAAAATTAATTAGTATAAAAATTTTGTTTTATGTAACACATAGATATGTTATTGCATACCATGAATAATAAACAACAATAGGGAGCAACATATCTATGCGTACTAGAGACGGTATTAGGACAGGACAGATATTAGATGGGCAAGCATTGAGAGGTTTGTGTGATAGGATTGCCATACAGGCACGACGAGTTTTTGATGGATGTGTAACTAGATTGGATAGAGAAGACTTTACTGCACAGATTGTTGATTTTAGTTTTGTGCCTACACCACCACTTAGATTTGTGTCAGCTACTAGTAGTGGTGAATATACACCTGTGCAAAATTTGGTTATTAGTGATGTAGGTGAGAGAGGCTTGAGCAGAGTATCATTTGATATACATATTCCTACTACTATAGAGTTTGTAGATAGTACAGGTAGAGCAGGTACAGCTAGGGCATATTTGGACCATGGTTTGGACATACTTATGCGTGTGCCAAGGGCGGGTTTTCAATCATATTCAGTAGAGAGTACTGTCAATTTAGAAGCATTGAGAGCAAGATTTGATGGAATAGAATTGATTGCTATGACTTGTTGTGTAGTTGTTTTAACTAGATTAGTTGGTGATGTAGATCTAATTATTCCTGTTTATGGAACTGTAGATTATGATGAATGCGACAATGTTGGTGGATGTCAGGCTTTCTTTGATACACCATTTTTTAGTAGCTTTAATAGATAGTATTGTTGTTGGTACTTTGTAAAAAAAACAAATAGTCAATTCTTAAAATAGAATTGACTATTTGTTATAATAAAGGTTTAAACAAAAATATTAGGATAATGATTGAGATATTAATATTTTGAACTAGCAATAAATTGATTTTGCAAAATTAATTTATTATAATCAAATTTGATGATATTACTTTTACATATATAATTAATATACAAAAGAAGTAGATAATTCTTTTACTTTTATAGATCTAATTGCATACTGTCCATTGTACTTAGCTTGAATAACTGTTGTACGAGACCTACTACCTTGATCACCATCATGTAGTCCTTTTATTGTACCATTGTTTGATATTGAAGCACTATCACCATGTATAATATACCAATCAATTGATGTATTGTCGTCTATTATTATGGATTGATTGTTGTCATTGTAATAAGCTAATATTTGTTGAGTTTGTCCTACAAGTATATTTGTTTCAAATTCTAATATTAGTTTGCCAGTTACCGATTGTAGGATTAGTGTGCTTGCATATTCACCCTTTTTGTATCCCCCAAAATCTTTTGCATAATATATATCAACAAGATTGTCATTTTCTCTAAAATTTATTTCATAAGTTTCTTGTCTTCCATCTAAATAAATATAAAACTGTCTCCCACCATCAAATAAAATATATCTAATTTTGAATGTTTGAATTTGGTTATTGGGGATATTAGTATCTTGTTTGTTAGAAATAATTGCTATTCCACTATTTAAAAATTGAAATGTAGCGTATCCATTTTCCCAAGTTCCAACAAGAGAATGGTTTTCATATTTTACGGGGTCTTTGAATGGATTTTCTTCGGGTGTATAGTCGTTTATTTCATTTGTATAGTATTCAAGTTCTTCTATAGAATCATCTATAGTTACTTTTTTTATTATTGTTAGGTTGCTATTTGCAAATTGCATATAGATTGTTTCACTTATTGCAAAGTAATTGGTATCTTGTTCATAATAGTATCCCAAATATTCTTTGTAGTTTTGTATAGAAGCCGAATCATTGTATGTGACAATAATTAAAGGCATATCTTCTATAAATTCTAAGCTATATACTGATAGAGGTTGGTTGTTAAACAAGCCTATAGTTTCATCTTGCAAAGTATACTTTCCAATTATCATTGTCCCATAGTTTGGTGCATTGTCATTGCTTTCATCTGTTGGTTTGCCAGTGCATGCCATTAGTATGACACAAGCTAATAATATTATAGGAACACATATTATTTTACTAAATTTGTGTGTATTGGATTGCATAATATCTCCATGTAGTATTGATTATATTATTGTATATAATAAATGCAGTTAATTTTGTTTCAATATATAAGTGAGAGAGTATACGAATATTATATATCACTTATGTAATATGGTCAATAAAAATATGTAAAAATATGGTAGATACTACTACAAAAATATGAAAAACTTATTGACACACATATACATATATGATATAATGAAAGTATAAATAAGGTAGGTTTTAAAGGATATTGCTTGCTCCTTGCTCCTTGCTCCTTGCTCCTTGCTCCTTGCTCCTTTGGTATACATATAAAATATTCTAGATAAAAAATGATATGTAATTAGAGAGGTAATAGAGATTAGGTGCTGGGTGATTAGGCAGTATAGTTACAAGTGAATATATGCAATGTCTTCTAAGATAAATAAATTTTAGGAGATTTTTTTTATGAGTAAAATTCAAGCAAGACAGAAAATGACTAAGATGATAGGTATTGTAGCATTGTCATTAGCATTTATTGTCACAGCAACTATAGGCATGGTTGCTTATTTGAAAAGCAAAAATAATGGAATTAATCCCTTGCAATTGTCATCTAGACAAGAGACATTTAGAGAGATTTATTCTGGATATAAGGCTGATATACAAAGTTCATTTGAAAAAGCTAGAGAAGAAAATAGAATTAGCAATAAAAGTGAACAAGAAAGTTCAGAATTGTTGGATTATGATACATTGTTTGATAGATATGATCAAAACTTTTTTGATGTATTGTACTTAATGATGGATAGTGGGGTTGAACCAATAGAATTGTTAGATTATTTGACATCTTATTTTGGAGAATATGAGAAAGTTGTTTTTACTCAATCTATAGAAAAGATTTATAAGATAGCTAATGGTGAAATGGATTGGTTGGATGATAGTTCAATGTCAGATATGCAATCAAGGGATTGGTTTGCAGGGATATCTATTTCGTCGTATGATTGTGAAAAAATGTATAGATTTATTGAAGACATACGCTATACAATGTCTGGAAATTGGGGAACAACAGCAAATTTCATTATTCAAAGCTACAAAATTTTGATGGAATATCCTTTGTTTAATTCTATTGTAACAGGCGTAGTAGATGCAATAAAAACTATTGCATCAGGAATCCCTGTTATCGGGTGGATTGCATTAGCATTGGTAGTTGCGGCTGAAATAGGTCTAGTAGTAGCTATGTATGTAAATGGATCTCATCATAATGGGTTTAGAGTTGGGTTTGAAGTAAGGACAGGTTGGTTTGGTATACCTATTGGAGTATCTTGGGTATGTGGATAAGGGAGTAAAAATGTACAATGTAGATGAAAATAAGGAAGAGAGAGTATTCTTAAAATCTTATACAATATATTGTATATTGACTGTTATTGCTTGGTTTGCTTGGCGGTTTACACATCCTACGGCTATATTTACTGTTGTACTAATTACTGTGTTAGAGATTGTGGTTATATTTATTCTTATCAAAAGAGCAAAATTTTTGCTTAGCAATAAGCAATATATAACAACAAAGTTTAGATTTTGGTTTGAATTGATTTTGAGCATAGGAACTCAGGTTGCATTAATAATCTTAGTATTTATGTTTAATAGCCATCTTTTTGTACCGTCAATGTATCAGTTTCCAAGTGACAGTTTTTTTGTTACAACATGGATATATGTTGTGTTTGATATGATTTCTATCTATATGGTTGGTGTTACGCACAAGAGAGTCCAAACAATTATATCTAACAAAATATAATCAAATCAATTGTAATAGATTTGGAATTAATGGCAGGACATAGTTGTGGTATATCTCTAAATGCATACAATTGTATGAAACAAGCAACTAGTCTTGATGATAGAGAAAATAGTTATAATGTTGAGAGATATTGGTTGTTTGGTGTAACTAGGGGATATAATGTATATTTGGTTATTGCATGAATAATATTAATTTTCTTATAGGTACAGTAGTTGTGGCTTGTATTGATTTTTGTGGTATTGATTTTATTTTGGTTGTTTTTTGCATCAAAAAATAGTAGTGTAGCAAAGACTAGATTGAAAAAGATTTAGTCATATTTTGTGACAATATATCCATTGACTATTGTATTAGCTTTTATAGCTAGCATGTATTTGCAGTCATTGTTGGGAATTATTTTGGCAATTGGAGGTGTTTCTCCTATTATTATTTCTGCAATAATTTTTAAAAATGATAAAATATAGCTAGGGATTATTTTGATATTAAAACAAAAAACAGTGTCGTAATTGTGACACTGTTTTTTTGTTATAGTATATTTGTACAAATTTATGATACTTTAATTATTAGGATTGTACAAATAGAGTACATTAAGATGTACAAGGAAGCAACTCTAAATAAAATCAACCTTAAAGCGTTAGGGGGGTTGGGAGATTCCCCAATAGCTTTTTTGATTCTTTTTTGGCGTCAAAAAAGAATAATGACTGTTTTGTTGAAAGTTTGTATTTTATTGTCAATAACTGCTAGTTGTAAACTCTCTAATTATTCTACATTATTGATAGGAGTATTGACAGTACTCTTGATATTATTTGTTTTTTTTTTGAAAGAAAAAATCATGAGTAGTACTACAGGAATACATAATGCTCCTATTATGATATAGAGTGTAGTGTCTGAGAGTGGACTTGGCGTTTTGGAGATATTGTCTTCACTGTCAGGATTTGGTACTTTGACAACTACATTGTCTTTGATTGGTGTGGCAGTCATGTTTCCACCAAATACATATCCTCTTACAGCTTGACCATTTTTGATAGTGCGTACATAGTACCATATATCAGTGCCATTAAAGTTGCTACCTTTGACTGAGCCATAGTAGCATAGCCCTTGATTATCTCTTGATACTTGATCTATGATATTGTCAGCGTCATTATGATCCGGGACATATCTAAGGTTGACACTATTTATGTCAGGATTGTTGATGTTGATTTCACCTACAGTGTCCTTTGTGACAGGTTCATAGTCTACTATATCTATGTCACTTGACTTAATATATCCATCTAAATCTAAATAGCTTACAGGCAAAAATCCACCCACTTCTTCCTGACCTAATATACTTACAAAGTATGTTGTTGGGAGCGTTGTTAGTTCAACATATTCGTCATCTAGTTTTTGGTATAAGTTGGTACTATTAACAATTTGAGCATATTGAATTTTGTCTTGTGTATCATTTTTGTTGTTATTGAAATTGTTATTTGTGTATATTGGAATGCTAGTAGATAATAGGGTCATCACAAATAGAATTAATTTTTTCATAAATTTAGATATCTCCATTGTGTTTTGTTAGCAATAAAATTGTAGCCAAATAATTTATTTTTTATACCTAAGTTGGTTTGTATGTGTTTTTAGAAGAAAGACATGAAAGAAATAAAACAAATAGACAAAAAACAAGAAATATTGGAAGAAGTATTGTTGTTATCTAAAATAAATAAATTGGATAAATTGATAACTAAAAAACAAAATTCTAATAAGATATTGTATTATAATAAAGGTAAAAAGATACATTGCAAGCAACTTGAATTTGCTAATGTTCTGCAAAAAATAGATGGGTATTTGGTGGTAATCGCAGTGGAAAGACAGAATGTGGTGCGGTAGAAGTTGTATGGTTGGCTAGAGGTATTCATCCATACAAGCCAAACAAACCTAATGTACATGGGTGGGTTGTATCGTTGTCTAGAGAAGTTGGGAGAGATGTGGCACAATCCAAAGTATTGAGTTATCTCAATCCCGAATGGATAAAGGACATAGTAATGATTAGTGGTAGTAGTCAAAATCCTAGTAGTGGAATAATTGATTTTATTAATATATACAATGTATTTGGTGGAGTATCTAAGATAGGTTTTAAGAGTTGTGAGATGGGTAGAGATAAGTTTGCAGGTGCTAGTTTGGACTTTGTATGGTTTGATGAAGAACCACCATTTGACATATATCAAGAGTGCCGTATGAGAGTGCTTGATAGGAGTGGTGAGATATTTGGTACTATGACGCCATTGCTTGGTTTGACATGGGTATATAATATTATTTATTTAAATGAGCAACAAGACCCTAATATTTGGCATATATTTATGGAATGGGGTGACAATCCTTATTTGGATAAAACAGAAGTAGATATTCTCACTAGAACTATGACAGTACAAGAATTGGATAGTAGAAGATATGGAAAATTTATAAATCTTGGTGGTATGGTATATAGTGAATTTGACCAAAACATACATGTCATACAGCCATTTGATGTACCTAAAGAGTGGTACAATAATATCTCAATAGATCCAGGATTAAACAATCCTTTGTCATGTCATTGGTATGCCGTAGATTATGATGAGATTGTGTATGTAATTGCAGAACATTATCATGCAGGTAAAGACATAGTATATCACTCTAATCAAATTAAGGATATATGTGATAGTTTGGGTTGGCACAAAGATTGTTCTGGACGATATAGTGCGTTGATAGACAGTGCCGCCAATCAACGCACTCTTGCCTCATCTAAAAATGTTGCAGACTTGTTTTTTGATAATGGAATTGCTGTAAATACCAAAGTGAACAAAGACTTATTTGCAGGCATAAATACTGTCAAACGATATTTGTCCAACTCTCAAAATAGACCACAGATATTTATATTTAGTAATTGCGTAAATCTAATTAGAGAATTCAAGTCTTATTGGTGGGGCAAAGGTGATGTACCACAAAAGAAAGATGATCATGCATTAGATGAACTTAGATACTTTTTAATGTCTAGACCCAATCCGCCAAAGGAAGAGCAAAGACAAAATATATTGGCACAACACAAGAATAAGCTTATACGCAAGGGAAGAAAAAGAGTGTAGTATAAATAAAGCATTTTTTAAGATATAATTACAACGCATATATTATATTTTGATAGTGCAATAAAATGATTGTCAAAAATTTAATTTACAATTTTCTATAAAGGAGTGTACAATTGACAGTACAATTGGCTGTTATTAATAATTAAGATATAAACTATCAACAAAACTAACTTGATTCTTTTTTGACGCCAAAAAAATCAAAAAAGCTATTGTTGGTTGCGAATCACCACAAATTCTAGAACACTTTAAGGTTGATTTTATTTATGTATTGCTTTTTCAGCTTAATGTATGCTATTTGTACACACCTTTTTCTATAGGCGTTGGTAAAATTTAAAAAAATACTTGACTAAGTTGACTAAATATGTTAGAATAGCTTCATTAAGTGTCGTTAAACTTTTGTAAAGTTTGGCAAGTGGCAAAGGTGGTGTTAGTTTTATGTCATTGATAAGGGTAGGAGACAATGAGTCTTTGGACAGTGCTTTGAAGAGATTTAAGCGTAAATGTCAAAAGGACAATATTTTGGGTGATCTTAGAAGAAAGGAACATTATGAGAAGCCTTCTGTAAGACGCAAAAAGAAGGCAGAGCAAGCTAGAAAACGCAATGCTAAGATGTAGTTTTTGCTTGTGGTTTAATTGAGATATTAAAAAACGAACGATATATCAATATGATATGCCGTTCGTTTTTGTATAATTTATTGGTTGTATAATAATATAATAAATAGGTTATATAACAAAATTAGCCTTATATTGATGTTATTAATGATATAAATAAAGACAAGTGTGTTTAGATTTGGTATAATAATTTTGCAAAAAACAATATAATGACAAAGATCTAATTTGTTTAGAATTCTAATTTAATATTTTCTAATTCATTTAATAGTAGACTACTATCTATTGATGTGCATATATCCAATGCATTGATATCATATTTTTGCACTCTTATCCCATCACAACCAAATAGTCGTTTAAATTGATTAGCGTAAAATTTTTGGATAAAAACTTTCATATAGTGTTGTATTTGCATCTGTGAAAGTTTTGGAAAGTTTGTACAACATAGCTTGAATGTTGTCTTTATAGATTCATTGTTAAAAATTAGATGATATAGGATAAAATCAAACAAATCGTATGGACCCAATTCTTCTTCTGTCTTTTGATTTGGAGTGAGTTCTGGTGAAATTGGAGCTGAAACTATTTTTTGTACAAGTTCTTGTATTTCTATACTATCTAGTTTTTTTGCTAAGTGCGGTAGCAATGATTGCAACATTGTTTTGCTTAGGTTGGAATTTGGGTTGAATTGTGCCAATTGATCGCCACCATAAGTAGACCATCCCAATGCAATTTCTGACATGTCGCCTGTGCCTATGTGTAGTACGCCATACATATTTGCCAAATCTAGCAATATGCTAGTACGGCGTCTTGCATGTGCATTTTGATATGTTATATCCTTTTGTCCGTTATGTCCTATGTCTTTTAGGTGTGTACTTACAGTTTCACCAATTGGAATATCTATGTGCTTTGCTTTGCACAATTGTATAAGTAGTTTGGAATTGTCTTTACTTAGTTGAGATGTATTTGATGTGTGCATGGTAACTGCACAAATTTCTCCAAAGTCTGGGTATATTTGTTGAATGCTTCTACATAGTACTAATGCAAAGGCACTATCTAATCCACCACTTATACCTATTACAACACCATTTTGTTTAGTTTCTTTTAGTCTTTGGTAGGTTGCTTGTTGCAATATAAATATTATATCATCTAATTGGCTAGTTGTAGTAGGTACAAATGGTAGTTGTGGCAAATTTGGTATGAGTGCATTTTGTTGCAAAATATATTTTGAATTGTTGTTGTCTATATCTATAGATGTACTGATACTATTTTCATAGTATTGATTGTGATGTCTAGTGTGTTTTTGCCCGTTTTTAATAAACAACTTTGTACTATCCTTTAGCCCTTTGGAGATACTTTCACCTTTATTGTTGCCAATCATTGCTACACAGCTAGGAAGTTGATAGGTTATATTGTCTAGAACAAAATCATTGTATAGGTAAAGATTGTCATTTAAATAGAACAAAATATCACAATCAATATCTTGTGATAAATTGATATCACTACATATCACATATTTTGTTGTAGAGTTGCTCAACTGTACTAGTTGACTTTCAAAACAACAAACCTTGCCTAAATGTATGTCAAAAATAAATTGAGTGTTTTGGTAGCAAGATTTGAATATGATATGAAAGCTACATTCACGACTTAATTCTGTTATTTTGAATATAGCCTCTTCTAGTCTATTTTGTATGTCACGGTTTTGTATCAAGCTACCTATACTCGTTCCTACAAATGGATTGTTGCCAAATATCAAAAAATCTGTTTTATTTTGCTTTGCATGTTGTATGACAGTAGACATTTGTTGTGTATTGTATTCAATATTTCCAATTTTTAGATTGATTGTAGATAGCATTATATTTATATTTTTCATATTTTGAGTATAAATGAATTGGGTTGTTTAGTCAAATTTTTTATCAACTTAAATGGGGTAATATATTTTTGTCAAAAATTGGAATTTATGATATAATATTAATCTATAATTTTTTAGGGGATATATGTTAGTATGAAAATTAGTGTTTTAGGGTGTGGGCGTTGGGGTTCTTTTTTGGCTTGGTATTGTAGTAGATTGGGATATAATACTTTTTTGTGGGGAATGAAAGATTCTAGTACATTCAAAGAGCTTGTAGAAAATAATGGAAAAAATAATTTTGTACAGTTGCCCAATACTGTACATTTAATAGATGATATAGAGTTGGCATTGCAACGCAGTGATATAGCAATAATAAGTATACCTACTCAGCAGTTGAGAGTTTTTTTGAATAGTAGTGTTGTAAATTTGTTGCAAGACAAAAAAGTAGTATTGTGCATGAAAGGTATTGAGTGTAGTACAGGCAAAAGATTGACTGAAGTGGCAATAGATTGTGGTTTGAAAAAAGATAATTTGGCTGTATGGGTAGGACCTGGGCATATACAAGAGTTTGTAAAGAACAAACCTAATGCAATGGTTATTGATAGTTGCAACAAAAATCTAACCAAGTTTTTGGTAGAAAATTTTAAGTCAAATTTGATTAGGTTGTACTATGGTGAGGATTTGATAGGGACAGAAGTGGGAGCTGCGTGCAAGAATATTATGGGAATATTGGCAGGAATGTTGGATGGTGCTGACATGAGTGCATTGAAAGGACCACTTATGTCTAGGGGAGCAAGGGAAGTAGGTAGACTTATAAAAGCTATGGGTGGAAATGATATAAGTGCATATGGATTATGTCATCTTGGCGATTACGAAACTACCCTTTTTTCTCAACACAGCAACAATCGTAAATGGGGTGAGAATTGGGTATTGGGTAAACAGTTTGACAAGTTGGCAGAAGGTGTCCCAACTACTACAGCTGTAGTCAAGATAGTAAAAGATTTGCCCGAAGATTTGTGTATAGACATGCCATTGACATTTGGATTAAAGAGCTCTTTGGATAGAGGTAGTCCTGATGGCTTGCTTGAAGAGTTGTTTGGTAGACCTACGGGTACAGAATTTTATAAAAAAAAGAGAGTAGATGATATTGTATAGCATGTTTTTGTTTGACAGTATTGTGCGTGATGTAGTATACTAATCCATATTATTCGCTTGGTGAGGGTCTCAAAAATTGTATACAAACAATTACCTAATCATTGGCGTAACCTTTTAGAGGAGAAAATTAATTATGTATGCAATAGTACAAACAGGGGGTAAGCAGTACAAAGTTGCTCTTGATACTATCATTGAGATAGAAAAATTGCCTGTTGAAGTTGGTGCAACTGTAGAGCTTGACACTTTGATGGTGTTTAAGGATGCAGGTGTTGTAGAAAACAATCCAAAGACTAAGGTAAAAGCGACAGTAGTCGCTCAAGTTAGGGACAAGAAGATTGTTGTATACAAGTACAAAGCTAAAAAGAACGAACGAAAAAAACAAGGACATAGACAACCTCATACCAAAATCAAGATTTTGAGTATATAGGGTATTGTGTATTGTTGTAATGACAGTAGTAGAAGTAACAAGAAAAGATAGACATATTGTATCAGTCAATTGTTTGGGGCATGCTGACTTTGATGTGTATGGATATGATATAGTTTGTGCGGCACTATCTAGCATAATTCAAACAACGGCATTGGGATTGATGCAAGTTTTGGGGCTTGATATATCATTGACAAGTGATTCTACAATAGCTAGTATGAGCTTTGTATTGCCAGAACTTAGTGAGCAAAAACGCATACATGCTGATATATTGTTAGACACGATGTTGCTTGGTATAGACAATATAAGTGACACATACAGTGACTTTGTACAATTGCAAGTTAAAGACAAATAAAACAACTACAGCAAAAGTATTTTTGGGATTAAATAATATGAAAGCGATATTTAATATAGATATTCAGTTTTTTGCATCTAAGAAAGGTGTAGGTTCTACCAAAAATGGTAGAGAGTCAGAATCTAAGAGATTGGGTGTAAAACGCACTGATGGGCAACCAGTAATTGCGGGCAATATCCTAATGCGTCAAAGGGGTACTAAGATGCATCCAGGCAACAATGTGGGTATTGGCAAAGATGATACACTTTTTGCTTTGATAGATGGAGTAGTGAAGTTTGAACGAAAGGATAAGACACGCAAAAAGATTAGTGTATATCCTGTAGCAAAAGTTCAGGCAGCTAAGGCAACAGAATAACTCATGAGGCAATGCAATTGTATGGTATGTTGCATTGTTTTTTATTTAAAAAAACTTATGATACAAAAGATTGATTACTTGTCAAAAATTGACAATATAGCTAATAATATCAAATTGGTTGTACATAAAGATAAACAAGTTTTATTGCATTCATGTAAGTGGTTTGATGTATATCATACACTGTCTTGTGGACAAATCTTTAGGTATTTTGTATTGCAAGATAATGTATATTTGTGTATTTCAAAAGATAAGTGGTGTGTATTGCAACAACAAGATGAGCAAGTTTTGTTGATAACTCATGAAGTAGATTATTTTAAAACTTATTTTGATTTGCATACTGATTATTTTGAAATAGAAAAATATCTTTCACAGTATACAGAACTTTTTGAACCTATAAAGCTTTGCAAAGGGTTGCATATATTGCGTCAGGATTTGTTGGAGACAATTATTAGTTTTATTGTATCTGCCAACAACAATATAGGTAGAATCAAAAATACTCTCAATATGATGTGTGAGAATTTTGGTCAAGCTTTTGAATTTGAGATTGATAAAAAGTTGATAAAAAATTTTTGTTTTCCTACAATTGACAAGTTAAGCAAAATATCTATACAAGAATGGAAAAAATTTGGAGCAGGGTATAGAGCAGAATATCTGTACGAAACTTGTCAGTATCTATTTGATAGCGATATTTTGTATCAACTAGAAAACTGTGACTATGCTACGGCATACAAATTGTTGTTGTCATTAAAGGGAATTGGTCCAAAAGTTGCTGATTGCATAGCATTGTTTGGACTTTCTCATAGAAAAGGATTCCCAGTAGACACATGGGTATTTAAGGGATTAAGGACGGAAGAACTTAATACCAAATCTAAAGTATACGAGTATTATACCAATAGATATGGTGAGTATGGTGGATATGCTCAGCAATATATATTTTATTACAATAGGACATTGGGGCGTAAATAACGCAAAATATGCAAGATAGTAGTAATGTTGTTGATTTTTTGTTTGCACAATAATACTATTTTATATAAACAAAAATTGGCACAAGTTTAAAGATAATATGGATATTACAAAGGGAAATATAATAGAATTTATAGCAAGGAATAATAAGCAGTTTTTTATTCCTGAATTTCAAAGACCATATACTTGGGATACAATTTCTCTTGAGCAATTTTTGTTAGATATTAAAAATATCGTACAATCTGGCAAGCCACACTATTTTGGCAGTATTGTATATATAAATGAACAACACAATACAGTTATTGATGGACAACAAAGATTGACAACTACGCTACTATTTTTGATGTCAATTTATCATCTATTGAGAGAAAAGAAAATAAAATCAGAAAAATATACTGCGGATGATATTTTAGGTGATTATCTCAATATAAGGATGGTACACATTTAAAAAGCAACGGTAAAAACGGTTAAAAACTAGTTAAAACAGAAAAAAAATCTAAAAAACAAAACGGCAAACAACAAAATTAGGATGTAAAAAACAACTTCAAAAAACTGCAAGTTGTTTTTTTGTGACTTTTGGGGCTTCGTGTGATATAATACACGCATGACGAAAGATAATGAAAAAGACAAGTTAATGATTTGATTGTTAGAAATGCGACACATGATTTTTTAGTTTTCGCCAAAGAAAATGGTGGTGATGGCGTTGATGTTTTGGTGAATGATGACACAGTTTGGGCTACTCAAAAATCTTTATGCAAACTATATGACTGTGCAAAAAGCACTTTAAGTGAGCATTTTAAAACAATATTTAGTAGTGGTGAATTGCAAGAAAATCTAACTGTTCGGAATTTCAGAACAGTTGTAGAAAATGGAAAATTGTATAACCAAAAGTTTTATAATTTACAAGCAATAATTGCGGTAGGCTTTAAAATAAATTCAAAACAAGCGATAGAATTTAGAAGTTGGGCATCAGATGCTCTTGCAAAATTTGCCACTAATGCATACTTGATTGACAAAGAAAGGTTGAAAAACAATAAAGTTTTTTCTCAAACTTATTTTGAAAATCTATTGGAAGACATACGAGAAATTCGGTTAAGTGAGAGAAAGTTTTATCAAAAAATCACCGATATTTATGCTCTTAGTTTTGATTATGACCCTAAAAGTGATGCGACAGAAAAGTTTTTTAAAACAGTGCAAAACAAATTACATTTTGCAATTCATGGTCAAATAGCAGCCGAAATTATTTATAATAGGGTGGATGCTAATAAAACAAATATGGGATTGACTAGTTGGGAGAATGCTCCACATGGAAAGATTAGAAAAAGCGATGTTAATGTTGCAAAAAATTATCTAAATGATATAGAATTAAAAAGTTTAGAGAGAATTGTAATGGCATATTTAGAATTTGCATAGTTGAAAGCGACCATGCAAGTACCAATGAGCTAATCAATGTGGGAAGAACGATTGAATTTATTTTTGATGGTTGCTGTAGGCAATTGCTTTTAGACAATGGAAAAATAACAGCATTAGAAGCAAAAATAAAAGCAGAGAATGAGTTTGATAAATTTAGATTGATACAAGATAAAAACTATCAATCAAGTTTTGATAAATATTTAGAGCAGTTGGAAGATTTAACCACGAATGATGATTTTGAAGATTCTAAAAACAAGGAAGGTTAGATTTATGCGTTATGAAGAAAATAAAAAGGTGACAGAAGAACTTTATGATGAGTTAATAAGCGGTAAAATAAAACCTATAATTTATCAATATGATATACAGAAGAATGATGGAAAAGTTGTAGAATATCACCCATATAGACATATTTGCGAGAGTGATAAACCTTGTGATAGTGGCAATATAGAGCAACAAATTGTTGATATTTTATTTGATAGTATTCCGTTTTACGCATATGAGTATGATGAAATTGCAATTGAACATGAAGAAGGTAGATTTGAAAACCTTAAAAAACTTGCTTTAACAGCTTATAACATGAAGTTGCCACACTATAAAGAGTGCAAAGATTATAATGATAAAACTTCAAATTGTGATAAGTGTAATCATAATGGTTCTAATTATTGTGTTGATGGCAAACTCATTGCAACTGACGGAATGCTTGGTGAATTAATATTAGAGATATTGCTTAGAACTTATTATTCAACTAATATGATAATGTCAAGAGTGAAATATAGTAGTCAAAATCCTACTAAGTATTTAAAATCTGAAACTAAGGGTTATGATGCTATTATGTTTTCGCAAGATGAAAGCAAACAAATATCAATGTGGCTAGGACAAGTTAAGGCGGGAAGATTAGATTATTGCGTGAAGTCAATTAAGGAAGATATAAATAAAAACATATTACCCGAGTATTTTGCTGGTTGGATGGCAATTGTTGCAGACGCACAAAGAACTGATAAAGAGAGTGATTTACAACAAGTCATAAAAGATATAAATAGATTAGTTTATGACAATTTAGGGAATAAAGAAAAGATAGTCAAGCCAATTATAAAATATTTTGTAGATAAGAAAATCAAAATAATAATGCCATCAGCAATAATTTATTCGCCACAAAGTTATGATAGTTGTGAGAATATTATTGAAGACATCAATAAGATATGTAAAAGTCAACTTTCAAATATTAATATTAAAAATAGTGGCAATCTAGATATAAGCATACAATTTGTGGTTTTTCCTGTGAGAAATATTAATTTGCTTAAATACAAATTGTATGAGATTAGAGAAGGAGTAAAAAACAAGGAGATTGAGTGTGGATAATTCACAAAAGGGAAAGGGTGATATCAAAGAAATTTGCTTAGAGTTGTTGGAAATTATAAACACACAACAACTAAATGAAACACAATGCAATAGAGCAAAAGATATTATTTGTTATTTATCTGAGTTGAAAGTGCAAGATAGTTTACATAATGAAATGTATGAGTATGTCAATTTTTTGATTGTTCAAGCGTCAAATAAAATAAGAAACTTTGGGTATCCAACCATTGATATAGGTAAATCTAAGATTGATGAAGATAATATTTATTTAGAAAGTGATTTTAGTATAAAATGGCAAAACAATGCCCGCAAAGAATTGTATCAATCTCAATATAGTCCTAAAATGTATTTAGATAAACGACAAAAACAAGTCTTGGATACACTTGAACAATGTACCCCTAGACGAGTATTTTTGTCCGCACCTACATCATTTGGCAAGACATTTTTACTAAAAGAAATTATAACTCGGCACAGTGAAGAATATAAAACAATAGTAATTGTTTTGCCGACTGTTGCTTTGCTTCAAGAAGTTTCTAGCGATATGCGTGAACTTGTTAAAACTAAACAATTGCCTTACTCAGTTTGCAATTCTATTGCACGAGACATGAAATACCAAGATAATGATAATACAGAAAGAAATATTTTCGTTCTTACACCCGAGAGAGTTTTGAGATTATTTGCATTGTATCCAAACATAAAGATTGATTTTTTCTTTTATGATGAGATTTATAAATTAGATGATGATATAGCAATTGTTGATGACATCGGTGTTTTGCAATCAAAAAAACAATTTCAAAAAATGAGTAGAACTCGCATTATCGCTTTTAGGATAGCGTTTTATTTGTTACATAAAAGAGCAAAAGAATTTTATTTGGCTGGAGCTTTTATTAATACTAAAAGTTTAAAAGATGGATTTAAAAAATTTATAAAAGACTACGGGGTTGTTGTGTGTGAGTATAAGTTTGAGGCCACTTTGAAAAATAGATTCGTTTTTATTGATAAAGAGTTTAAGAAGTTTTCAAATATTGAAAGTGAAACAAAAGAGACTACTGAGGTTAAAAAAGATGACAAACATGGTAAATTACAGTTTTTAAAAAAGCATTTAAATATTGGGGTAGATAATCAAGCCATATTTTTTTGTTTAGACCCACGATATACGATAGATTATTCAACAAAGTACGCACAGTCTTTATTGAACAATGAAAGTGAAAATAAGCAAAGTATGTCCATTAGACTTAAAAGTTTTTTGGAACATATAAAATCTAAGTTTAATTTTAAGATAAAAGATGGTGAGAGTAGTATTGAACACTGGTCGTTTTCAAATATTTTAAAGCAAGGAGTTGGAATTCATAATGGAGCAATGCCACGATATTTTCAAAAAGAGATTATGCGATTATTTAACGAGAAAAGCATATGTGAATTATTTTGTACTTCAACTATTATAGAAGGCGTTAATAGCAACGCAAAGACAATAGTTCTTATTCAAAATCCCAAAGGGGCAACGGATGAATCCAAAATGTTTACATTGTTGAATATCAATGGCAGAGCAGGAAGATATCTTAGACACTTTGTTGGTAATATTGTATTTTTGGAAGAAGAGCAACAAAAGTTGTATGGTAGTAAATTAGAATTGAGTATAGACTATAAGGTTTTTAATGACAATTTAATGCTTGATGAGCATAATTTACAAAATATAAAATGTGAAGATTTGGGCGAAAAAAATAAGAATAAAAAAATGGAGTATGAAAAAGATTATGATAAGCAAATTTTGCCCGATGATATATTTGAATGTAATAGATTAGTAGAAAGAAAGTTGCAAGAGACTATTTGCAAAGAAATTAAAAAATCTTGGAGTGTATTTAAAGACTTGCCTCAAAACATGCACATTGATAAATTTATTAATAGCAATATTTTTAAACAAATGCTCAACATATATTACAAAAACAATGAAGACACTAAACATTTAACAGATAAACAAATTTCTCGCATTGAAATTATTTTAAATAGTTACGCAAAGCAGGGTTATAGTGGATTGCTTGCGTATAATCTTGGTAAAGCAAAGAAAGAAAAAGTTGACAAAGCATATACTGATGCATTTGGAGATGTGAAAGATATAGTAGAATATCAATTTCCTTTGATTTTATCATTATTTGAAACACTAATAAATCATGTTGCAACTATGAAAAAATAAAAATTTGAAAAGGAAATAAATTTATATAATTTAATAAGACAATTTGAAAGCGGTGCAAAAACTGAATTCGGATTATTGATGGCTGATTATGGAGTTCCAAACTCTGCCATACGGTCAGTGGAAAAAGTTTTGAAAGAAAGAAATATTAATGAGATAGATGTAGAAAGTCAAAAACTGTTGTTAAAAGAGTTGAATTTTGATAAAACAAACGATATTGATGCCTATGAAAAGTTGTGCATTGATGAATTTTTAAAACAAGAGTAAAAAAAATAATTTACAACAATTTTTGTAAAAATATAGAAAATGTATAGTTAAACAATAGACATGACAAGTGGCAAAGTAGTATACTAAAAGATATGAAAAAGGTTAGGTCAAATGAAAAGATGAGACTACTTAGTTTTGTAATAGCAATATGTTTTGTTGTTAGTGGATTTGCAATAGGAGCATTCTTTGGAAAAAATGCTAGCGTGAATGGCATAAAATTATATGAAAGAAAGGACACAAAAACAAAAAATTTGGAGAATGAATTGTTTTTTGATGATTTTGTAGAAAAATCTAATCACAACGCAAAAATTGGTGAGCCAGGTTTTGTTGGAGTGTTTGAAGAAGATATAAATTATAACACTAGAACGCTTGATGCGTTTGGCACAAAACCATATAAAATACCAGGTTATGATGCTTTTCCAGATGAAAGTGGAAATTTTGTAAGTTTTTCAGGTGGGACTAGGGCGGCGGGTGACATAATGGCTTGGTATAATGGTATGGTGGATGGTGCAGATTTGATACCAGGGCATGAGCCGTGGCAATATTTTTTAGGTGAAAAAGTATGGAATGAGGAAACTAGGGCTTTGCATGATGCTTTCGCGGTACTAAGAGATGATATGCAATCATATGGCGGAGTTACAATAAATAATTACTTTAATGGTTTGGATAAATATGTAACTAGAATGGGTCGCAGTTTGTCGTACAACACTAATTTTTTGCAAGAAAGCGGAGATTTGGCAGGTATTATAAGTTCTAGTTTTATAGATGCGTTGAAAAGTGAAAAAATGCTAACTGTTTTTATGAGTGGTTTTTTATTGGGAGATGACCCAACAACAATACAAAATGGAGTAGATTATATTGGTGGGGATATTTACGACGGTTTGTATGTTATGCCGGCTGATGGATATTCTATTTACACATATTATGATGAAAACGGAAACCAAATTAGACAAGATATTTACTTAAATGTAAGAGATTTATTTCATAGTAACCATATGGTTAGACTTACAAGTCATACCACTTTGTATGGGTTGTATGCCACACAAATAGTTTCATAATTAATGAAAAAGATTATACAAAAAATAAAAGAGAATTTATACGAAGAAAAAAAACGACGAATAGATAAATTTGTAGAAATACTAAAACAACAAAAACATCCATTGCAAACGAATCAATATAAAAAGTTGATAAGATTGATGCCAAGAGATTTGTTTGTAGAAGATTGGCTAAAATTATGGATAAAAGAAAGTGAATTGCGCAGGCAAGCAGATTCTGATATCTTGTTGACATTTATTAAAAATGCTATTGAAAAAATAGACAAAAATAATGCTTATGAACAAATAAAAGAGAATTGGAATGATGTGGGACTATTGCTTGCAAAAACCAACGAAAGTGTTATAAAAGAAGTTAATAAAGCAAAAACACAATCTATTGCAATAAAAAGAAAATCTGTTTTTATCCCAATGTTTACTATAACTTTGTTAGCAATTGTTGCAGTATCAATTTTTGCAATGATTAGTATGTTTGGCAACAACAGCATTGCTATAGATATTTTAGACCCACCGTTAGTTAATATTGTAAAATATTATGACGAAGACACAATGAAAATTGATACTGTTCCAAGAGATGTATATCATGAGTTGAAACAAGACAACGAAATATTAATATTTCAAAATGTTGTTTTAAATTCTTCTAGAAGAGAGACTTATAAAAACAATCCAAAGCACTTGTTTAGTGATATTTTAGATAGTATGCTGGTGGATGTAAGTGATAAAAATAGATTAATTGCATTTGATGTTGATTTTAAAATCAGGTATGAAAAAGGCTATGAGTTTGAAGAATACAAGAATTATTTTGAACCCATGCTTTATGAAAAATGTAAATTTTCTATTGATGAGATCTTAATTTTTTATTCAAATATAAGTTATAATCCGAGTGATGAAATTAACTTTGTTTATCTAACTTTTTCATACGGAAAATACGATTATTTTTTAACGATAAAAGAGTTTATTATGCCAAGCAATGGAATAATTGCAACAGAATTAAATGATGAAAATATTAAATCATTAGCAAAGAATTTGATGTGTTAATTGATTTTATTTGAAATAAATTATACAACCCCAATAAACTTTTTATAGGTTTGTTGGGGTTTTTTGTTGTATAAGTCTGCTAGGAAAGCTTAATTGAAAATTTAGAGGCTCTTTGTCAAATGTTGGGGTGTAGGAAAATTTAGTATAATAAAAGTAATGTAGTTTAGAAAGTATAACAGGTATAGGTTATACTTGTGGATTTATCCACAATGGAGTATTCTATTTCTAAATCTATTAAAGTTTTTGTATTCATAAGCATTTCGTTTGAGTGCTTTTTTTATTGTATTACCTTAAGTAAAAGCATTAGTTAAGTCTGTCATTTTTGAGTTGATTTATATCTTAAAACAAATAGTCTAAATTACTTGACAACATCATAAAAAATATTGTAACATTGAGGGAAGTGAAAGTTATCCCTCAAACAAAGGAGTTGTGATGCAATTTAGAATATTAGATTTGTTTTGTGGAGCAGGAGGGTTCTCTTGTGGTCTTGATAAAAATGAAAATTTTAAAACTGTTTTGGGTTTAGATTTTGACCAAAATGCAATTAATACCTTTAATAAAAATATTCAAGGTGCTGTTGGGATTTGTGGCGATATTACAAAAGAATCTGTAAAAGAAGAAATAATTAAAAAAGCAAAGGAAAATAAGGTAAATATGATAGTTGGTGGACCACCATGCCAAGGATTTTCTCTTAAAGGCAAACAAATGGGTATGGACGACCCACGAAACTTCTTATTTATGGAATACTATAATATTGTCAAAGAAATAATGCCAGAAGTTGTCTGTGTTATGATCTTCTTGTAGTAAACTACAAGGGGATTTTTGTTTTTTAGTGGAGCGGAAATTAGAGCCTCAGTCGTGGTTGACAGGGGCTTTTTTGTTGTCTAAATTGGGTGTTGGTTGTTTTGTGTTGGAAGGTATTGACAGACAAGAATGCTTAACAAAAAGGAAAAATAAGATTTTCGCATCACAGATGTGAATACAGGAGAAAGAGATGGCTAATAAGAAAGCACAGTTTACAGAGCATTTAAGGGTTCATTTGTCCAAGGATTTGTATGATAGAGCAAGTAGCCTTGCAATAAAGGCGGAGCTTAGGTTGTCTGATTGGGCAAGACAAGTTATAAGAATTGCTTGTGAGCAAGAAGAGAAATTGCAAGAAAAAGCAGATTAAGGAAGTGTTGTAAAAAATTTTTGTGGTGATTTTTATGTTAAATTTTTCAAGCAAGAGCGAGATTAGAGTATTAAGTTTTAGTGGCGGAGTGCCTAGTTATATAGCTGGGATGTTAGAGCCAGTTGACAGTATAGATATAATCTTTATGATACGAATGGTAGATGAGATATATGATGACTGTTATTTTAGAATGATAGATAACTTACAAAAGAGACATCCAAAAGCTAAACTAGACATTAGACAAAACACTCTGTCGGTGTATGATGTGTTGTGTAGGTCTAGTGGTGTTCTAAATATCAATGGCAGGGCGATGTGTACGGATAAATTAAAGTTGCGACACATGAAAGACTTTGTAAGAGAGTTCAAAACACAAGACAAAAAGAGAGTAAGCCTTGTCCTAAGATTGAGCGGATAGTGGGTTTTACAGTTGAAGAACGACATAGGCAAGAAAGACAGTTGAGATGAATGCGTATAATTGTGTTGAGTTTAGGTATCCACTTATAGACAAGAATTTAACAAAAGCAAATTGTCTTGAGCTGGCTAGGAGAGATGGATTGTTGCCAAAAATTTATGAGAACTACAACTACAATAATTGTGTGGGTTGTGTCAAAGGTGGAATAGGATATTGGTTGCAAATAAAGAACGACTATCCAGAAGTATTTGAGAGATTTGCAAAGCTAGAACGAGAAATTGGGCATTCAATATTGTCAAAAGATTATTTAGATGAGTTGCAGGATGGCAGGGGGAGGCAGGTGGTGACAAGACCAGAGTGCGATATGTTTTGTAGCTTGTTGGAGTAGAGAATTAGTCCATGTATTGACATATTTATTTTACGAACTGTTGTAGACTTAGTTTGGGTAATACGGTATTGTTGTGTTGTAAACGAAGGCAAGGCAAGTGACCAGAGCCAATAGGAGATAACGACATGGCAACAGCAAAATGTCAAGCAACACCAAAGTTAAATAATTATGGAAAACCTATGCGTGGTTATCTAGGTTATAGAATTATCAAGATGAAAAAGGGGCTTGGGACTAATGGAAAACATTGTGATAAGACTGGATGGTAGATACGCTCTCATAGAACGCAAAGGTGCAATAGAATCATTCGTAGTAGCATGTGGATATGATGCCAAGAGTGGAGAGTGGGAACAAGGATACTACTATCAAGACTACGAAGAAGCGAGTAGGCAGTGGTGGACAATGGTAGCTCTAGATTAGCAGTCAATATAAAACGACCTAATCAAGCAATAAACGGCTTTCCCCTAAGCTTACATACGGGGAGATATTAGTATGCAACATGGTTTAAGAAAGACAAACTTGGAAATAGAGAGAGACGGTGTGAAGCTTGTCTACAGTTTACGCTTTGTAGGCGATGGGACAATGCGGTTAATAGTCATATTATTGTGATGATTGTAGTGGCGGGCTGTGTTAGGCGTGACTTATGACAAGTGGACAGGTGCAAGTATTTACACTATGATTGATGTATGTCCAATAACAACAAATTGGGGGATTTGAGTATGCAAGATAAAAATAAAGATAAAATGCTACTGGTATATTGCCCAATACACGAGCAATTTGAGAAAGCCGTTGTTTCGCATGAGTGCGAGCATTGTCTAGTATTGTCACTATGTGGTCGTATTGACACAAGTGTAGTTAAGCAAGATTGTGTAGGAGTTAGTGATGACTAAGTTTAAGTGTGTAATTTGCACAAAGGTAGTGCAAGAGCATGGGAATAATCCTAGTCCATTAAAGCACAGTGGGCAATGTTGCGATGCTTGTAATATGAAATTTGTTGTGCCGTATAGATTGACGCAAGCAAGCAGGGAGCGGAGCAATTATGCATGATATATACAACCAAGATGGTGTAGTGGAGAAGCGAAATAAATAACCAACCAAAGTAGTGTACTCACATCTAGATATAAGCAATTTGGAGTTGGTGCAACAGATTGTAGCAGAGTACAAAAGATTGTGGAAGTGTCGGAATAAGATGGGCTACTAAAGCCGTGAAGACGCATATGTAGCACATTTAGTTAAGTTGCATAAGTCCATCACGGGCAAGATATTGAGACAAGGTGAGCAAGCTTCTCACCATCTGAGTACGGTTCACAACCTACTGTTGTTCGCACGCACGGGGCTACGCCAATGTATTGTGCGGAAATAGCAAACGCTTTGGAGTTCATAGACAAGCAAGAGCTTTATAGATAAAGAGGATAAAACCATGGAAATAAAAGAGATACTCAACAAGCTAGTAGGGGCGGATAGTATCATAGATGTGTTAATTGCCATATCTAGTTTTGACAAGCTAAGTGACAGGGATAAGTTGCTGGTGATAGAAAACATCACTGTACCAAGCAGTATTTTAAGCATTGTGGCTGAGTTGCAAGATAAGTTTGAACATGCTGATGAGATATGTCGCAAGGCGGTTAACAAAGCAACGGATGCAGTCATTAAGACGAGAGTAAGAAGAAATAAAGGTGACTAATGAACAACAAGTACGGCAATCAACGCACAACTATTGATAACATAATCTTTGACAGCAAGAAAGAAGCTGAGCGATATTTGCAACTTAAATTGATGCAAAAGGGTGGGGTTATACGCAATTTGGAATTGCAAAAGCGGATAGAGATACTGCCTAAGTTAGAAGCCATAAAGCAAGGCGAAAAAGCAAAGAGAGCGGTGTGCTATGTAGCGGACTTTGTGTACGAAGTCGTGGCAACAGGTCAAGTGGTAATAGAAGATGCCAAAGGAGTGCGTACGGATGTGTACAAGCTTAAAAAGCGGTTGCTACGGCAGTTGCATGGCAAGATAATTGTGGAGGTGTAAAACATGATAGAGGGACGAGCTTGTACAGTAGCATCGGTAAAGTCTGCGTTTAAGAAACATGGTATTGTTGCCGATGAACAAGTGGTTGCCAAACTTGTAGTAACAGCCAAAAAGCATGGAGAGCTAATTACTGTAGTTGTAAACAGTTGGATTGCAGATATACTCAATGACTACATACTAATCACAAAGGGGAGATAACATAGATGGCACTAGACAAGGAGCAGTTATTGTATTTAGCACGAGAATATCCAAAGGACTTTGCAGATTACTGTTATGCCAATTGTGGGTATAGACCAACCGTAAGGCAACCATTACATTACCAATACACTGTACATGAGTTTTGTGCAAAGTATCTTATCCACGAGCGTGAGATAAATGGATTTTGCCTAGGCAATATTTGCAAGTATATAGAGCGGATTGATTTGGTTGGGATTGATATAGGTGCAGTATTGTTGCGGAACAAGACGCTAGACAATATTTATTCGTATGCTTTAGTAATGCGACAAACCAAGCGTGAATAACAATGAAAAATATCTGCACACAATGAAGAAAGAAAAGATATGGGCGTTATCGTACAAGGGTAAACCTTTTTGTGATAGTTACTGTCTTATTTGTGATATGTACTATCTTAAAAAATACAAAAAGATAGAGAGCAAGGTGGACAAATCGTGAGATACCAGTGTATTGTACACGACCACATTTGTATAAGCCAGATACTGTTTTAGAGTATTACTTCGGTGATTTTAGGCAAGCTAGGGCGTTTTGTGAGGGTGAAGCGTGTTCACAATCCGAATCCGAGCGACCTATTTGCAAGACAAGCTAAAATGCAAGTGATTGCCAAATTTGTAGGGGAGTTGGATGAGAACAAGGATAAACGAAATTTTAGAGCAGATAGATTATCTTGCTAGTGAGATAGATGATAGTTGTAGTGTTTGTGACATTTTTGAAAGGGCAGAGCAGATACGAAGTGAAGTGAGAAAAGCACAATTACTACTAGTAGAAGACTTTGTAAAGATGGAAGACTACAATGATTTGCCAACAGAGCAAAGGATAATATTAGTACGCAAGAGACTAGCAAGGCAAGCAGTTTTTGACTGTGAGACATGTAGACCCAATTTGGCTGGTGCATTTATTGACAGTACGACAGGCAAACAATGTATATGCAATGGGTATTGGGCAGTTATGTATGATACCCCAATACAAGATATAGAATGTGTCAAAGTACCACGAGAACAGACGCTCAATTGTTTTGCTATTGTAGGGGATAGAGAGATTATTGCAACGATGCAAGGTACAATTATTGTAGACATTCGTACTAACTACAATGCAGTAGATAACACAGTGCGGTACAGTGAAAATACCAAGTACAAGTTGGAGTATATTGAAAGTGTGCTTGCTACGCTTGATGATGTAGAGTGTATCAAGGAAGATGAAAAAAGCCACAAGTTGTACATTGTTGCAAAGAACGGTATAGCAACCGTTTTGGGTATTAGGTGTAGATAAAATCATGCAAATAAGCATATTTGATGGGACAACTAAATATGTGGTGGACAAGCAAATCAAACTTATAGAGTTGTTTGCTGATATAGGTAGTCAAGCCAAGGCAATGAGCTTGTTGAAGCGGTTCTTTGGAATTGAGTGGGAAAGCCACATTATGGTTGAGTATAATCAAAATGCAATCAATAGCTATAATGCGGTTCACTGTAACAATAAGCCACAAGAGTCACTATTAGACATAACCAAAATAAGTGCGGCGGATTTGGACATACACGATACAGACAAATACACTTACATGATGACATACTCGTTCCCATGCACAGACTTGTCTATAGCAGGCAATATGCAAGGTATGGCAAAGGATAGTGGTACAAGGAGCGGATTGTTGTGGCAAGTAGAGCGGTTGTTGATTGAATGTGACACATTGCCCCAAGTGTTGGTTATGGAGAATGTCCCGCCCGTTGTCAAGGCAGAGGGATGGGCGGATTGGGTGGCGTTCTTAGATAGTCTAGGCTATAAGAGCAAGTGGCAGATACTCAACGCAAAGGATTATGGAATACCGCAGTCAAGAGAGCGGTGCTTTATGGTATCTATCTTAGGTGATTATTACTACAACTTCCCAGATCCAAAGAAGTTGCATTTGAGACTACAAGACATGTTGCAAGATAGTGTGCATGACAAGTATTATTTGAGTGATGAGAGTATAGAGAAGATGGCGACAACAAGCTATGTGAGTGGGAATATAGCGTGCAGATTGCAAGGCAAAGATTGGTGCGATACATTGCTAGCAAGAGACTGTAAAGACCCAAAAGTCATAGTTGTAGGAAATTTGACGGACGGTAAGTGGAGTAGAGTTATTGAGCAATCAAGGCGAGTGTTTGCGACAGATGGACTTGCCCCGACATTTACGGCACATGGCGGCGGAAACCAAGAGATAAAAGTACAAGAGCTTAGCGGAAAAGTGCGGAAGTTGACAGAGCGAGAGTATTGGCGGTTGATGGGATTTGAAGATAGAGATTTTGACAATGCAAGTGCGGTCAACAAGAAAACGCCACTATACCAGCAAGCAGGAAACTCAATAGTAGTTAGTGTACTTATAGGCATATTTGGTAACTTGCTAGGGTTGGACACTAGCGATATTGAGTATGACACAACTACATTTGAATACACCAATAAGCCAAATAAAGTCGTGAGAGCGGATTTTAGCAACTTTGTATGCAAGTAGAATAAATCACAAAAGACGCAAAACTGTGCAAAATTAAGGGGCATGTGTCAATCAGGAGGCAATCTAAAATGGCGTAGCCCCGTGCGTGGGAGTAAGCGTAGCTTACAACTCGCACACAGAGGGACGAAGCTTGGGGGAATCAATGGGGACAAAACAACCAAATTACTATGCAATTTTGCCAGCGACGGTGCGATATGACAATGATTTGACACCGATGGCAAAGCTACTTTATGCAGAGATTACGGCACTGGCGGAAGCCAATGGATACTGTTGGGCGGGCAATAAGTACTTTGCTGAGCTGTACAAATGTGAGATCAGGACTATATCAAGGACAATATCACAGCTCAACGACAAGGGGTATATAGTCGTTGAAATTGAGCAAGAGAGTGGAAATAGTCGCAAGATATTTGTTGGGTTGACAGTCAAAAAGCAAGCCAAAACAACGGTTATACCTATGGACAAAAATGACCATAGGTATAGACAACAAAGTCAAAAGGCTATGGATAATAATGTCGTGACCCCTATGGACAAAAATGTCCAATATAATAATACAAGTCCTAATACTACAAGTATAACGGTAAGTAAGAAAGTAAGTAGAGAAAAAGCACTTTCAACAAACAACAAGGAGTTCGGCAGAGAGAGCTATGCAGAGATTTTGGCAAGGTGTGGAATTGTGGATGTCGTGCAAGAGCAATTCTTCAAACTCATACAGTTTCAACAAGCCAACAAGATTGTGGTGACCAATGAGCAGTTGGAGCGGATGGCACTGAGCATTGTGGGCATGGCACAAAACCGAATCATAGACGGTTACGGTTATCCACTATTCCAACGACCTGACTTCGAGAATGGATTGCACCAAGACGAAATTGATGACTATATCATCAAGTCAATCCAGCAAGCTTTAAGAGGCAAATACACCGAACTTAAAGCCCCAAAGGGTTGGCAAACAACACAAGAGGTAGAACAAGAAGCTGAAGAAGATATGCGGAAAATGCGAGGTGGCGATAGTGATTAAGTGGGGTTGGCATTGGGACGCAACAGGTAAATGTGAAAGCTGTAATTGTAAGTTGAGAGGTGGAGCGTTGTATTGGTATAGCAAAAAATATTGCAGTGACATTTGCTTGTTTGCAAAGCAAGGTATTGGCAGTGACAAGTTGTGTAGGGCAAAACTAAGTGATTGGGAGCAAGATGGCAAGCAAAGAAGTTGAATTACTTTGGCATGAATTAGAGATATTCTTGCAAGGAGAACATAGTTGCATCTAGTATTTCAAAGCAAGATTGATGAAGCAGATTATAAAGCGTGGCAATGCGTCCCACAAATCTTACAGGACTACTTTAAAAGCAAACAGTATTCAGCAACAAGCATGAGATATTGGATACCCAAAGCAGTAAAGAGAGAGAAAGGTAGATTTGAGAGATTTGTAAGGGCTTGTAAGCTCCAAACAAAGCACGGAGACCAAACACCCATACAAACAAGAATGCCAAGCATTGACTCAAGAGTGCAAGTGTCAAAACAAACAAGCAGTGACAAAGAGAACCCCCAACAACACAGCTATGTACCCAAGTGGTACGGGTACGGAGCGGATGATTGACATGGACAATACAAAACCAGAATACAAATCATGCCCATTTTGCGGCGGACAAGCAAAGGAACAGACCAACAACCATTGCTATTGGATAGTCTGTTGTGATTGCAAAGCAAGGGGTGGCAAGGGTAATACAAAAAAAGAGGCAGCAGAGAGGTGGAACGCTAGGGGATTGTGGGACAGTGATGTCAATGTGGATTGGTATATAAATCTGAATGGTATTAGTGTATTGGCACAAGATTTGATTGACCAGTTTGTGAAATTATATAAAACTAAAAGACTAAAAGCGTAAATCCAGTAGGATTGTTGAGAAAGATATTGGATATTCAAATTGATGGATACTTGGCAAATTACTATGATAAGGAACAAGCTAACACATGAAAAATTACAGATGTATCATAAAAAATGGAAATGCCTTTGAAAGCGTGCAAATTGACGGAGATAGCCTAGAAATGCTCAAAATACGGGCAAAAGAATGGTTAAACACTGCAAAAGAGCAACACCCGCAAAACAATGTCTTCAAATATGGGCAAACGCTGTTTGTAGAGCAAAACGGCACAAAAATAGCCTACTTGAGCCTAAAAACACAAGAATGGTGGTTTTTGGACAATGTTTGGCAAGATGAGAGTAAACAGACCAAAACAAAAGCCCAAAAACCAATCTTGCTATGTGAGCAAGACAGTATTGAACCACCAGAGTTGAAAGTATTGAAAAAGCAATACACGGTTGTGTTTTACAAGCAAGGTAGTGCAATGCCAAAAGAGTTGAAATAGTATGAGTTGGAGTTTAGTGATACAAATAGCGAGTGTGGTACTCACATGGTTTTGGATAGGGTATTTTGGCATACCAAGCAGATAGATAAAAACGAAACAATAGGCTATTGGTAAAGGAATATACCAAACTTAACAAGTTGATTGCCATGATAGTTGTAGAGAATAGTATGGACATAAAGGATACTTTGAGCAAAATAGAGTTGCAAGAAACATAGTTTGGGGCAGTGGTGAGTTACAAGGCGGATTTAGCAAATGAGAAAGTGTAGACCATGTGGGCATCCACATTGCAGAGCGTTGGCACAAGACAAGAGTAGCTACTGCGAACAACACAAACCAACAGCAAAGGCACGCACATACAACTACGATTACAACAGCCTATACAATAACGCTAATTGGATAGGCTTACGCAAGTGTATATTACTAAGAGATATTGTGTGTTCAGTGTGTGGTGATGAGGCAACGCAAGTAGACCATATAGTGCCACACCGTGGCAACAAGGAACTATTTTGGGATGTTGGTAACTTGCAATCACTGTGCCAATCATGCCACAGTAAGAAGACAACAAGAGGCGAATAAGTAGCAGGGTAAGATTGTTACGAGTGGCAAGCTTGATATCAATGAACGCTAATACGAAAATGCAACAGGCGTCACGCCTCCCCCCACCTCAAAAAAGTTTTAAGATGGTCTCAACACAAAGCGTGATGGTACTCGTGCGTGCAAAAACTACGATTAATTAATTATTTTTTTAGGTGGTTTGGACTGTACGAGATTCTTTATAATAAGGAATCAATTTTTGCAAAAATAAATTTTATAAATTGCAAAAATTTGCTGATGAAGTGCTTTGGAAAAAATGCGAGCGAAAAGCGAGTGAAAACCATTTGTGTGAACAAATAACTAAGGACTATCAAAGTTACATTTTGTATAAAGACAAGCCTTTGAAGAAGGATATGTACCCAACCATGAAACCAATCAAGCTTTTGTCAAGGCTAATATCCAACAGTAGTAAGAAAGGAGATATTGTACTAGACTCATTTGGTGGAAGTGGTAGCACATTGATAGCTTGCGAACAATTAGACCGCAAAAGCTACACAGTAGAGTTAGATCCAAACTACTGTGATGTTATCATTATAATGTGGAGAATCTATCTAAGCAAAATGCTGTAAAAATAAGTTAGGGAAACGGTAGGGTGACAGAACATGGGGAAAATGTGGGAATGGACTCCAAATAATACAAAAAGGAGATACCGCTTAAAGTCACCGCCAAATTTTTAGCCAAAGACCACGCTTTTTGGCGTTAAGAAAATTTGCGTTTGGCGGTGATTGATTGTGTGGGAGCAGGAAGACCGCCTAAGTCAGCGAATAATATTGATAACTCAAAACATCACAAATCACGCAAGCATATTGACACAAGGATAGAAGCTGAAGAGAGTATACAACCAGTTAGTAGAAAGCTTGAATGTCCCACATATCTGACAAATGAAGCCAAAGCTGAGTGGGAATACATGGTTCAACAAGATAACCTTAAACCAAAGCAACTTATTTATGATTGTGACAGTACAATGCTTGAGACTGCTTGTGAGTTGAAAAGCAAATGGTTGTTTTGGCAAGGTGTTAGCAAAAAGGCAGAGTTAGAAAATGACATAGAACTATTTGAGAAAGCGGACAAACACATGGAACGCCTAACCAAAGCAATGCACCCAATATACAAAGCGTTTGGTTGCACACCGTTAGGTAGGGCAGGATACGGCATGGAACATAGTAGAAAGGAAGAAATAAATCCTTTGTTGATGTAGTCAAGTTTCGCCCCTTGTGGGTCGGCTGACAAGTGCCTGTTTGTGTGACTAAAGCACACACGCACTTGTCTGTCGCAGACGAGGCTACGCCATTGTAAAAAATAATTTTACAATGTGTAAAAAATATAGCTAAAAGTAACGGACTTTTTTAAACGGATACGGTACAATTTAATTGTGAACAAATTATTGTCAGTTGTTTGCAAAGCTTCGCCCCTGTGAGTCGGGCTAATAGTCTACGCCTATTGGGGCTACGCACCCCACACCGACGGGGCTACGCTAAGCTAGTCTCAAAGAAAATATGGGTTTTTAATGAGGGAAAATCAATGGCACGACCACCAGAGTCAGCGAGTACAATTGACAATAATAAGTTCCACAAATCTAGGGACAGTATATATAGGAGACAAGAGTTAGAAAAGCAATTGCAGACAAGCGCACGCAATCTCATATGTCCAGACTATCTCACAACAGACGCCAAAGTAGAATGGCAACGCATTGTTGCAATAGATAATTTGCGAAAGCCAATTATCTACGACAGTGATATTGCCATGCTAGAAGTGTTATGTGAGCTGTGGTGCATCTACATCAATGAACAATGGCAAAGGACATTGCGACAATTGACTGTCATCAAAAATCAAGAGACATGGTCACTAATCCATTTGTTATTGAAATGCGACGAATATCTAAAGAGATGAAAGGATTGTACGCTGAGTTTGCTTTGACACCATGGGGACGGGTGCAGTTCGGCGTAGATGCTGTGAGAGAAGAAGATAATATTTTGCTTATGTAAAATCAAGGGGGAAATGAACTATGAATCATTATAGACTAAAAAAAGAAGCTGAGAAAGAGCTGTTCAATATCTTAGATAGTTGTGGCTTTGCAAATGGTACGAAGATAACCAATGAGAGCGAAGTTATAGCATCGGACAAGCCACTGTACTATCTCATAGAACCGTTTTCATCAGCGGACATTGCCAATTTTGACGGCGTTACTTTGTACGCAACGCTATCTATGAGTAGTGCAAACAAAGCAGAACAAGATGACAGTAGTACATTCTTTCAAGCAAGTTATGATTTGACACTAACCATGCGTGAGAATAAGCAGGGCGTGAGTGAAATTATTGATGAACTTGTAGAAGATTTGTTACTTCTCTTGCAAGACAGTGGATGGCAATACTCATTTGCAAGAGAAGAACGGATACCCACAAGTAAGACTGCCGAAAAGCTCAATCAACTAGTGTACACCGTAGACAAAATGCTGTACAAGGCAATGAGTAGCCAAGACATATTGTTCCCAATTCGTATAGCACAAGGCGGTACAGGTGCGAGCAATTTGGATGATGCTCGTAAAGCGTTGGGTATATTGGATACAGTAGATATGATTAGTAAAGATGGTGCAAGGGTAGTACAAAAAGAAAAGGAGATAGGATAATTATGATAAATTTACTTACAACAGGTAGTGATAACAAATTGCTAGTCAACAGTGATGAAGTTGTGATAGAAGTCAAAAAAGAGATAACACCGCAATCTATGATATCTACTGCTAGTGATAATTCTTTGATATTGAGTAGCCAAGGTAAATTGTATGTGCCAAAACCACTAAGCAATCTAAGATATACAACGAGTACTTACACAATACCTAGTGGAACAAATGTACCAGCGGGACAGTGGACTGTTGTGGGTGGTACTATTAATTTGGGTAGTACGCCGAGTGGTGGGAAATATGCATTTTCCATAGTAGAAAATGATGAGGCTTTTTATCCAGGTGGTTTGGATAACATCATAGTCCAATTTATTAAGCGTACTAGTGGTAGTGGAAATTATGGAGCTTTTATGTTATGGGGATTGACGGCACATACGAGTAGTAGTGATATTACTGTAACATTAAGGCACTATTGGGCTTTTGATTAGGGATATGATATAAAACAAAAAGAAACAAAGCAACAGTTATATAATTATTGTCACAAGAAATTATAGTTTAATAAGGAGAATAAGACAATGAACAACGAAATTGTAAGTGCAGCAATCACAGCATTGATTGCCATCATAGGTGCAATATCTACGCTTATTGCAGTCATCAAAAAGAAAGACAAAGACCACGAAAAAGAATTGGAAGAGTTGGAGACAGAGACAAGTATAAATGGGCAACTTTTGCAGTGGATGTGCGAAGCGGAATGCAACTATGACACAGGGCATGAAAAACTAGACTATGTTATGCAGAGAGTGGAGCATTATTGCAAGACACATGATAAAAAGTTTGACTATGGTTTTTATAGAGAGAAAGTGAATTTGACTTTAACTAATCTCAAAAAGTACAAAAATGCAAATTCATATTCATTAGGAGCATAAAGTAATGGCACTCAAAGACGAATTTAAAGCAGGCAAACGCTTTGGCAATCAAAATGGCGATTGGCAAAATCCTACATTCCAAGACATGAATGAAATTGTGGAGACTGTTATAGATACTGAAAACGCAGTTGATGAAATGACAGTCAATGCAACAGCAAGTACACAAGTAAGTGTAACAGTGTCTAATAATGAACAGGGTGGCAAGCATTTAGAGTTTGGCTTGCCACAAGGCGAACCGGGGTATGATGGTAAAGATGGGATGGCGGCGACCATACAAGTGGGAACAACGGCAACGGGACAAGCTGGGAGTAATGCATTAGTATCCAATAGTGGCGACAATACTTCAGCAGTACTTGACTTTGTGATACCAAGGGGTGCTGGGATATTGGATACTAGTGTTTGGTATCAAGTAGGGAGTGACGGGACTACACCACCAACAGGAACATGGGAACAAACCATACCGAGTGTGTCACAAGGACAATATTTATGGACAAGGACTACAATACAATTTGAGAGTAATGAAATACCCGCAAGTCACAGTTATAGCGTAGCAGGACAAGGTGAAAAGGGTCAAGATGGTAAAAACGGAACGAATCAAAGTGGGCAGAGAGTAAACAGCTTGCCACAAAACGGTGGGTTTGTCAATTTGCTAGATTATATCAATGGCAACACACCATTGTTTGTATACAATTTGTGGAATATAACAGGTATATTTAGAATTTGTAGGGATAATTTAATTAGTGGCAATCAACCAGGTATTAATATAGAGAACTGGATAAAGGTAGAGATAGGATGGTATGATGTTGTAGGAAGGCATTTTGTCATTGTAACACATAAAGATGGCACATTGGAGCTTTTTGAGTTGTGGACTGGTGGATTGCATTGTTACACTGATACTGCTGCTCCCATATATATAGTGGCATGATGACCACAAAGCATTACTTTAAAATCAATAAAGATAAAACAGATAAAACTAAAACCAATAAATTACAACAAATTTACAAGGAGAACAATAAAATGGCAACAGAAAAATACATTACACAAGGCAATAAACGCCTAATAACAAGAGCAATAGACCCTACAACCAACACCTATGTGGGTGAAGCTAAGGAATGGACAGGCTTGATTAGCACTAGCATATCTTTTACACAAGAGACAACCAACTTTGGTGCGGATGATGACATTGCATATTTTAGTCTAAAAGAACCTATTAGCGGTAGTGGCACAATTACGCTGCAAAATATCCGTCCGCATGAGTGGGCAGAGCTACTCAATCTCAATATTGAAGAGGGCAAGGGTGTGGACTTTGGACTAGATGATGCTGTTAAATATTTTAGTATGAGCTTTGATGAGAAAGTTACTGACAGTGTTGGTAACTCAACTACTGATAAGACTATCATGTACAAGGTGTCAGTCAAAGGTATTCCAAATATTGAGACAAAGTCAAGTGATGGCAAAACTATTAGGGAGTTTCCAATAGAAGTAGATGTCAATATATGGCATTACGAAGATGGCAAAAAGGCATTTATCAAGATACTTAATAGTGAAAAAGACAAGGCGTTGTTTGATGCCAACAAAGATACTATTGAAATGCCAAATTTAGATACAAGCGGTGCTAGTGTGAATCAACCAACAGAACAACCACAAAACAGTAAAAAGGCAGAGTAGATTATGCAACAAATTAAAATAGGACAATTTACACTGTCAGGCAACGCACGCACGGTTGTTGTGTATCGCAACTTGTACGGTAGAGAGTTGTTGAGTGACCTAGTCAAGTACAACCAAAACACAATTGACACCTTTCAAAAAATGAAAGAGCTGAACGCAGTACAAGAGTTTGAAGAGTTTACACAAGAGCAATTTGAACAATTGAGTGTTGAGCAAAAAGTGGCTTACACCCAAACAGTTGAAAAGCTTTTGCAAGATGCGAGCAACAATCACGGTGCGTACTACGATATGTCTATCATCACAACAGAGAGACAAAACTTTTTGATGGATGCTTTTGTAGCTTGTGTAATCTCAGCTAATTATAAGAACCCACAAAGCAAGGACGATATCATAGACAACATAGATTTAAGTTGGTTTTGTCAAGGACGAGAGTTTGAGCAGTTGCAAAGCTTTTTGAATTCAATCTATCCAAGTGGTAAAACTACAAAAATTGGAGGTGAAACAAGTACAGAGCCAAGCGGCTCTGTTCACACCACAACAGCACAAACGATAGTATAGCAACTAACAACTATGACAGTTACACAATAGATCTACTTTGTGCTATGAGCAACATGGAGATAGGTTGGGAGTATTTAGATTGTAGTCTTGAAGTATTGATGGCAATGCTAGACACCAAAGTAAAAGCATTTAACCGTCACATGAACAACAAGGATTTGTATAATGGCAACAACACAAATACAAAGCAAGCAGAGCGGACAATAAATAACTTGCGACACTCAAAATTTTTACACTAGTTGGTAAGTAGTATGGCACAAAAAGAAGATGGACTTGTCAAAGGTTTGTTCAGTTGGATAAACAACATAGAAAAAAACTTGCAGAAAAATGCCCAACAAGTTATTAACAAAGTCATAGATGAGAGAGCAAAGCAAGCCTACCAAACACTCAAAGCTAACACGCCAAAGGGTGAAACAGGTAACTTGCAAGCAAGTCTAAAAAAGGAAAAATTGAGTGTGGCAGTTACTGGCAAGTATGGTTATCGTATCTATTATGATGGTTACACAAATAAGCCAACCCGCAACTTTCCCAGTGGCACACCATACGCAGTCATTGCCAATTCACTCAATTTGGGCTGGGACATTGGAAGTAGGTATAGCACTAGCAAAAAAGGCGTACGGAGAAAACTCAAAGGAACAGCCAAAAGTAGAGTGCGAGGTACATTTTTTATTGGCAAAAGTATTCAAGTACTAAAAGGATGGAGTGCAGACGCTCAAGCACAAGCTCAAAAGGTAATGATTGAAGTAATAGATGAGAAATAAGCATGAAAAAATTTAATTTTCTAAACATAGCTATAGATGAACAAGAGATTGACATTTATATCAGTGGTGATATTGTGGCAGACAACGAAAAAGAGTTGTATGATTATTTTGGTGTTGAAAGCACTTCACCCAATGAGTTCAAACAATTGTTGCAAGATAATGCAGGCAAGAATCTCACAGTACACATCAATTCCCGTGGTGGAAATATCTTTGCGGGAGTTGCAATGTATAATGCATTGATGGATTACAAAGGCAATACCACAGCCGTAGTTGAGGGGATTGTCGCAAGTGCGGCAACTTTGCCAATGGTGGCATGTAATAAGGTACGCATGATGGCAAGTAGTGTTGTGATGATACATTGTTCAAGTGTAGCATGGACAGCAGGCAACAAGCAACAGCTCAAACAAGACATTAAGACGCTAGAAACAATTGATGATGCTATGGCAAACGCCTATGAGTTAAAGACTGGATTATCTCACGATAAGATACTCAAAATGATGGCGGATGAAACATGGATGGACGCAAAAGAAGCCAAGAGACTAGGATTTGTAGATGAAATCCCATTTGAGTTGCCACAAGATTTAGTTGCCAGCATGGTAGCAAGTCACAAAGCTATTTATGCTCAACTAGTAGATAATTCGGAAAAACTGAATTACAATATCAAACTAATACAACAAGACTACAACACAGATTTTGAGTATCTCAAAGCAAAAAACACATTAAAAACCATTGGAGTATAAATCATATGAATAAAAAAGAAAGAGACCTGAGAGTAGCTATCACAGAACTTACTGAGAAAGGCGACACGCTCATGAACATAGCCGTAAACAAAAGGACAGAGCAACAACAAGCAGAGTTTGTTGAGTTAACAGCCCAAATCAAGAGTTTGACGACGGAACTAGATAGTGTTGTTGCACTAAATGGTGCAAAGGCACGCACACATTTACAAGCAACACCTGTTGTAAGCACAAGCCAATGGGATAGTGCGGGTGAGTTTTTTATGGCAGTACGCAACGCAAGGACTACTGGCAGAATTGACGAGAGACTGGTCAACGCAGCAACGGGCAATAGCACCACAGTGGATGCCGATGGTGGATACGCAGTAGACCAAGACTTTTTGCCAAAGCTCAATGAAGTCATTTTGCAAAAGAGCTTGTTTTATAGTGATGCCAACAAAATCACTATTTCAGCCAATAGCAATAAGGTATCTATACCACTAGGTAAAAGGGGTTATACAACCAAGAATGACGCAGGTACTGGCGATATTAGTGCTGTTTATGGCGGAGTTGTCGCATCATGGACAGATGAAGCAGGACAAATAGCATTGTCCAAAGCAAAGATAAGCAACCTAGAATTGTCACTCAAAAAAGTTACCGCAATGGTGGCTATAACTGATGAGTTGATGAGTGACAGTACTGCCATGACAAGTTACATTCAACAAGCGGCACCAGCTGCAATAGCAACTGTGCTAGACCTAGCAGTATTGGAGGGTAGTGGCACAGGACAACCTGTGGGTATCTTTGACGCAAGCAACAAGAACATTGTAGCCGTAAAACCAAAAGATGACAACAAGGCAATAACTTTGGACGACATCAACAAAATGTATTCTAGTTTGTTACCATCATTGCGACAAGGGGCAAAGTGGTACATCAATCCAGAGATGGAGGGCTTGCTTGCCAATATGACAGATGATGGTGGCAACATAGTCTATATGCCAGCGGGTATGGTAGACGGTAAACCTTTTGCAATACTCAAAGGCTTGCCCGTAGAAGTCAGTGAGTTTATGAAACCTACAGGCACAAAGGGCGATATCTTGCTAGCCAACATGGCGGAGTATCAAGTCATTGAGAAAGGTGGATTGGATATGGCAACAAGTATCCATGTGTACTTTGATACAGCTCAAACTGCATTCCGCTTTATTATGCGTTGTAACGGTAGCCCACTCTACAAGGACAAGTACACAAGCCACGGCGACAAGTTTGAACTAGCAAGCTTTGTAACACTAGATGAGCGTACACTAGGAGCAAGTGGTGCAACAAAGTCAGCAGGAAGAAGTGCAGTTAAAGACTCAGAGCTAAAATAAAGTGTGACAATTTGTCACGGGTTGAATAAATGGAAAAGCAAAACATATTGACAATCCAAGAGGCATTGACAGCTATCAAGAGAGATAGTGACTTAGATAGTGATATTGCTATCTTGCTTGATGGCATAGATGATATTGCCTACCAATCAACTGGGGTAAAGTGGCATAAGCTTACCCCAGTTCCCCCTTTGGCTAAAATGTGGGCAAGACTGTATTTGCAGATAGACACAGGTTTTGTCACCAATCCTACATTCAATGAAAGGCTTACAAGCTTGATGAAACAGATGCAGTTAATGGACATTGATGATATTCAATCCTTGATAGATATCAATGACGATACTGTTACAACTTGCAAATAAGTAGAGTTGATACACTTGAGGTTATAATTGATGGGTTAAACAATAGGATGGCAAGTCTAGTAACAGAGTTTGAAAACTTGACTAGTGCATTTATGACAATGCAAAGCAATACCGAACAACAATTTATAACACACCATCCAAGATAGATGACCTAACAGCAAGATTGGAGCAATTAGAAAATGCCAGCACCACAACCTAAAAAATACCCAAAAGATAAAAAGGTAGACATTTACTACTATAAGGACACACCTAGTGGTAGAGTCAAAGTACACTTGTGTAGCCAAAGATTACTTTGGGCATTTGTACGAGACAGCAGTATGAGTGAAAAGACTAGCTATGAGTACAACGAAATTGGCAACATTCAAATAGTAGCTATAATGAATTACAACCCTAGTTTACTAAAACTCTTTGATAGTGGCAACAAGAGTATACTACCAACCTACCTAGCATTCAACAACCGTACTTACGCTATTGCAGACAAGCCTGATGAGTACGATTATACCCAAGGTGATATGCGTGTTTTGGGTAGAGAAATTGTGGATATAGAGAACAAGAATTATGTAGTAGAACAATGGCAAGAGTAGCAAAACCAACAGAGAGCGAGAGTCAAAACAATAGTGATGCAGCCAAATTACGGACAAAGAAATTGTCACTACGTCGTCTAAAGTACAATCCCAAGTTTCCAACACACGCATACGCTCAACTTATTGTAGACACAGTAGAAAAAGCAAGTAAACCATCATTCAAGCAATACTGCCAAGCCGAATATTTGCTAGCCAAAAAGCACTTGCAAGCAATACTGCCAAGCCGAATATTTGCTAGCCAAAAAGCACTTGCGTGACCTAAAACGGCAAGGAACAAAGGCATTTCCGTTTGTGTTTGACGAGAGCAGAGCAGAGCGGTTCTTTATCCATTTCAACAGTTGTGTAGACCCGGACAGTCCCTTTGCATTAGATCTAAATGACGGTAAGCTTAAACAATCTTGCTACAAAATTTTGCCACATCAAATGTTTGATTTTGGGATGTTGTATGGTTGGGTTTACAAAGACAATGGTGAACGCAAGTATACCAAAGTCTACAAGCAAGAGGGCAAGGGCAATGCTAAAACTACAACTTGTAGCATTATGGCAATATACCACATTGTGTATGACAAAATCTACCCGCCACAAGAACCACACCGTGGCAACATTGCACGCAATGTATGGATAGATTTGATGGCAGTAGACAAAGTTCAAGCCGAACAACTCAAAGACCCTATCCAAAAGATAATCAAGGCAACGCCTAGCTTGCGACCACTCATAGAGAACAAGCGGACTTATATAGAGTGTCAACGCAATTGTGGAAAGATATTTGTACAATCCAAAGACGACAAGAATATGCAAGGTGGAAAGCCAAGCGTTGTTATCATTGATGAGTTGTCTAGTCACAAAGATGGCGGGAAGAGAGCGGATATTGTAGAAGCCAATTTGGGTAAGAAAAGCGGAGTATTGCTAGTCATCATAACAACAGCAGGTGAAGATAGTTTAGTTAATCCAGCCAAAAAAGAGTACGACCAAGCTATGTCTATATTGCACGCCAAGTTATCATACAACCCCAATGAACACTATTTGCCAATCATTCGTGAGATGGAAGAGAGTGACGACATCTTTGATACTACACTTTGGCAAAAAGCAAATCCTATGTTTAGGTATGTAGGGCAATACAAGTACGCAGACAATTGGTTTAAGTCAGTCAAACGCCGCTTTGATGCAGCGTACGCAACAGAGAATTTACAACAGCAATTGAGATTCAAAATTTTCAACGCCAACATGTGGGAAGAGCGAGCCGCTAACTCATTCCTAAACGCCAAACTTTTGCGACGCTTAAATAGCAAAGAGTGTAAAGTATCCCAAGAAGATTTTGAAAAGTTGACACACGGTAGACCAAAGATCGTAGGTTTAGATTTTTCTTTGCGTAGGGACTTGACAGCTGACGCTGATGTATTCTTGCTAGATGATGGACGCATTGCAATTGACGCACATGGATACTTGTTAGAAGCAGTAGTTAAAGAAAAAGAACACAGTGACAAAGTGCCATATCGCCAATACGAAAAACTAGGTTGGTGTACCATTATCCCCGAAGAAGATGCACTAGTCATTGATGATAGAGTAGTTGCCAACGGTTTGATAGAGCGAGCCAAAGAGAAAGAACAAGAGATTGTAGAAATTTGCTATGATGGGTATCAAGCGGGCTTGATGATACAAAAAATGCAAGACGGCACATACGCAAGCTTTGATAGTACACAATGTCTAGAAATAAAACAAATAGCCACAATACAGCATATACCAACAACACGACTCAAAAAAGCAATCATAGACAAGCAAATTGTATGGAATGGCAACAAGCTTCTATTGTGGTGCTTGCAAAACTGCTATGAGTTTATGACAAAAAAGGGTGATCTAATATTCTTAAACAAAGAACATAAAGATAGTCCAAGACGAATAGACTTGGTTGCAGCAATAGTCAACGCACTAGCAAGGATAGACAGTCTAAAAGACACAAGCACAAGTAGCTTAGACTTCATTTTGAGTGACGAATTTACACAACTTTACGGATAACATAATGGGAATAATCAACAAACTAGCCAATTTAATATATACACCCAAAGTCAAAGCAGTAGCAAGCAATCTCCACGCAGATGCTTTTTTGAGTGGAGAACCTATTGGCATAGTAGGCGGATTGTCTACCCAACTCAAATTGTCTTATGTGTACGCTTGTCTCAATATTTTATCCAATTCAATCTCAAAGTTACCTTTTTTTATAATGTCTACTAAGACAGCAGAACGAGCCAAAGATATATACAACGCAAGGATAAAGTATTTGCTTAGCGTAGCACCCAATCCAATGCAAACAGCATCACAGTTCCACAAGTTGATGGAACTAGACAGATTAGTATACGGCAACGCTTATGCCAAGGTTGTATACAATAATGGTACAGGGTTAGTAGAGAGTATAACAAGGCTAGAAAACGGTACAGTGCAAGTACTCAAACAAACAAATGGTACGCTAGTCTACCAAATCACAACCAACAAAGGTAAAACTAATGAGTGCAAGACCAAGCATGCAATGTACGAAATTATACACTTGCGTGGCATGTGCTTTGATGGCGTGTTGGGACAAAGTGTACTGTCGTATGCCGCCAATATAACCAACACAGCTAGTCTTATGGACGAATATTCACGCAACTTTTATCTCAATGGCGGAAGACCCACAGGTGCAATTACCGTAAGTGCAGACTTGTCTATCCAAGATAAGGACAATGAAACCACACGAAAAAGAAAGATAGAGGGGATAGAAAGAGTACGCAAGTCATGGAAAGACCAACATGCAGGTGCAGTCAACGCAGGTATTCCAACAGTCCTACAAAATGGAATGACATACCAAAGCATACCTCACATTCCGCCCAAGGATATGGTGTTTATAGAATCCAAGCAAATGAATGTAGAGGATATTGCAAGGTTCTTTGGTATACCGCTTTTCAAGCTACAAACAGGTAGCCAAAATTACAACGCCAATGAGCAAAACGCAATATCATTCGTAGTGGACACACTCAACCCAATAGTAATACAGTACGAACAAGAGTACAGCTACAAACTCTTACAAGACAAACATCTATTAGATGGGTACAGTGTCAAAGGTAATCTCAACAACGAAATGCGTGGCGACATTAAGAGTCGTACAGAATTCTACACCAAGATGAGCCAACTAGGAGTATTTAGTATAAACAAAATTCTAGCATACGAAGATGAGCCAGCAATAGAACATGGCGACATTCACATGGTATCTTTAAATTACGCTCCAATAGACAAGTACGAAGAATATTGGGACAAAAAAATAGCCAATGGAGATTTGAGTACGCAAAGCCAAACGCAACAACAAAATACGCAAGGAGATGATGTCAATGCAAACACTCAACAATAACAAATATCCAAATGTAATCATTATGCAACAGCCAGCAGTGCAAGGTGGTACACTAGCATATAGTGAAGAGTTACAAAGAGAAAAAGAGTTAATGCAAGAACACTTAATTGACTACGCCAACGCCATGCAAGGCATGCAAAACACCATTGAAAAGTTGCAGGCTGACAATCAAATGTTAGCCGAAAAGCTAAACGAAATAGTCACACAACAGTTTGTAAACAAGCAACAAAACAGAGCCAAGATAAGTAACTTAGAGCAAACGGTAGCCAATTTTAAGCAAAGCAATGAGCAATTGGTACAAACACTCATAGCCACACAAAAAGCCCACACAGAGCAATTGTACGCATTGTTAAAGCCAAAAGGTTGGCTAGCAAGATTGTTTGGAAAAAATAGATACGCAAAAACGCAGCAAATTGCAACAGTAGATACAACCCAACTACAACCATCAAATGTATAGGCTTTAATATTAATACAAGGAGGTAGCCAAATGGTGACAGTAAAACAATCAAGGTTTACAACTTTAAGTCGCCACCAAAATTTTAGCCAAAAACCATGCTTTTTGGCGTTAAGAAATTTTGCGTTTGGTGGCGAATGAAATTATGGCACAAAATAACAATACAAAGTACCCAAATGTGGTCATAATGGGTAACACAATTGTCAAGAGCAGTAACGACAATTCTAGTGGTGGTGGCAATGGAGAATCAAGTGTAGTTGTAGTAGACAATCTCAATAGTACAAGCCCCACAGACGCCCTAAGTGCCAACATGGGACGAGCATTAGACCAACGAATCAACACGCTAGATGTCAACAACACAATAGGAATATTGAGCATAACACACGGCGGAACAAACGCCGACAATCTAGCAGATGCACAAGCCAATCTAGGTATACAACAAGTAGTACACGACTATACCACATCCCAAGACTTTGACTCCTTGACAAGCACAGGAATCCACACTGTGCGTGGAAGCAACACCAATAGTCCAGTCCCAACTAGCGGTGGTTGCCTAATTGTTTCCACTTCATCCAACGATTACATCACCCAACAATTCATGACCAATGCCAACCAACCCCGTCTATTTTACCGCAGTAGAGGCACAGCAGCTACAACTTGGAGCGACTGGATAGAAGTACCAAATTCATCCACAATATCCACAACAATCACAAACCATAACACTGCCGCAGACGCTCACACAGACATTCGCACAATACTTAATACCAAAGTTGATAGTAGTTATGTAGACGCCCAAATAGCAAACATAACAATCAACTGGGCAGATGCAATAAGCCAAGACAACGGCAACGCCCTATCATTAGGCGATGATGGCAAGTTGATGTTGTAAACAGTTCAAACATATCATTAGGGAATAATTGACAGCCACGGATATACTCATATCCCTTGACTGTTTTTTATTTTGCAAGTATACTTGATATATGGGTGATGGTAGCAAAAAAATTAAAGTGCCAAAGTGGATATTGATTTATTTGATATTGATAACAATAGTTTTTGTTGTGTCACTAATCACTTTTCTAATTTGGGCAAATGTTCCACAAAACGTAAAAGGTAGCAATACTGGTATTGCCATAGGCATGTTTGTTGGTTGGGTAGTGCTTTTATTTATTCCGCTACCATTCCACAAAGGACTTAGACAGAAGTGGAAAAATGATAAAGATCAAGCAAAGATTGTTAGAGATGTGCTAATGAAAGAGTATTTTGATACTATGCATAGAACACCAACAGTTAACAACATTCATGCAGATAATGTTAGTATAACGCAAAGGTACTTTCATGAAACTGAAAAAGTTACTTATGAAACTTGCAAATACTGTAATACTCAAAATAAATCTACAGATGAGGTATGTAGTAGTTGTGGTGCAAAAATAGTTAGATAGAGTTCAATTGAATCAAACGGACACAAAGAGTAGTGAGATTTTACTTGCTACTCTTTTTTGCATAAGTGTAAAAATATGTTCAAAACTAACGGACTTTTTTTGTCATATACGGTACAATGGTTGTACGAGGTATATAATCATGGCAATAGAAGTTGGATATAGTGTCAGTGAACTCAATGACAGATTCAAAGAGTTGCAACAACAACTTAAAAACACAAATAAAGAGCTAACAGTTACAAAACAAGCATTGGGGTTAGATCCTAAAAATATCAACCTAGTAAATGATAAGTTTGAAGTTATGGAAAAGCAATTATCCAATAACCAAGAACAATCGTTGTTGTTAAGTTTGAAAATCAAGGACTTAAATGAAGAGATAGCAAACAGCACAGGCAATACAGATTTACTCAATAAGGAACTAGCACAAGCTGAGCAACAGTATAAGAACACAAATACTACAATAGAGGGATTGACTGGTGCATTGAGTGAAGAAAACAAGGCAAAGGAACTCTCAAAAGCCAAATGGGGCGACCTTAATAAAGCTCTAAAAGACGCTCAGATATCTATGCGTGCTATGAATGGTTTGACAACAGGTGTAAGTGATGCATTTAAGATTTGGGGGATAGATATATCTAACACAAATAAGGAAGCGGATATTCTTAGCAAGACCTTTGAAACACTAATGGGTGGTATGCAAATGATAAGTGGAATTTTACCACAACTAATAAAGCTTACTGATGCAAATACAAGTAGCTTTCAAAAATTAGCCATAGGTGCAACACTAGCATTTAGTGCATTCCAAATTACGGATGGAATACTCAACCAATTTGATGGTACAGCTAAAGTAGTTGCAGGTGCTATAACGGCATTGGTAGCTGTGCTAGTAGCGGGTACAATAGCATGGATGGCATACCAAGGAACAATGACAATGGGTGTAGCAGTGCCAATAATACTAGCCGCAGTGGGTGCGGGTATAGCTGGTATCAAGGCTATGATACCAAGTGAAAGTTCAGATGTAGGTGGGACTACAAGTACCCCAAGCATACCAAGTACAGGAGGTAGTAACAGTTCTAGCGGGAGTAGCAACTATCAAACCCCAAGCCAAGTAGCACCCGCAAATTTTTCATACGAAGCATTTGAGGCAGCAACATTTAGAGCCATTATGAAAGCAAGCGAATACATTAAGCAAACTGTGGTAGTGCAACTAAATCAACAAGAGATAGCAAGAGCCACAGTAAACGAAAGTGTCCGCACAGGAGGACAAGTATCTATATGATAAACAATACAATAGCAACCAACAAACCACTATTACGCAATACAAGCGTAAACCCAACAGATATAGGCAAGATACGCATAGCACTTACCAAGAGCAAATTGGACAATGCAGACGCCACGCTCAACCGTGTCATTTTGTCTTACACAACTGACAATATTCTAGAATACAACAACGCCGCAGATAAGACACTAGACGGCAGATTGCATACACAAGAGCGAATTGCCTACTACCGCCCACAAGTACAGTTTAGTTTTAATTATAACCATGTAGATGAGTTTTCAAAGTTTATCCAACTAGTCAATCGCCCACAATTTCACATTCGCTACTACGACCTAGAACTAGGACAAGAAGTCATCCGTTTAATGCAACTAAATGCAGTAGATAAAGTGAGCATAACGCACTACGGGAAAGTCTTTGGTGTCATGGATATCAATATAACTGCCAATAGTATTTTGACATATCAAGCCCAAGATAGAGATGGCAACGACATAGGCTATGATGATCTGATAAAACTAGCAACGGAGGACGACCGCTTATGATAACAATTAGTACTAATAAAATAAAGGAGAACCGCTTTAAAGTCGCCCCAAAATTTTTAGGCAAAAACCACGCTTATTGCTGTAAAGAAAATTTAAGTTTGGGGGCGTGCGGTAGCAGATTATGATAGATATAAAGTTATACATGCTAGGGTGTGGACAAGGCGGCGTACTCAATAGTTTCTATATAAATACCGAAAACCGCAACACACTATCAACCTCTCAAACAATAGGCACTAAAGGCAAAAATATATTCTACCTAAGCGACACAAGAAACTCCGCACCCCGTCCCTTAGGTGACCGTAACAATCCAAAACCCACAGATACAACATGGGCAAATAGGGACGGAGAGCCTATGCTTATCAGTGCATCTTATAGTGATGAGAGTGGTGATTTGGGAATAACTAGCAATAAGCAACAATACAAAGCTTATGTAAATGTGTTAGATGGATGGGCGGAAAGTGCTAATACTTGGGTAGAAGTTCAGTTGAGATTTGATTATATTACCACATATGACCAAGTACCAACAAAAGATACAATTATACAGTCACTTGACCAAAAGATTGGTAATATCAATACAATAGGTATTTGGATATATGCAGAAGATAGTAATGGTGATATTATTATTGATAGTACTGTAAAAGATATTAAGTATGTCAATGGTAATCTTACAGTGCAAGCTCAAACAAACAATCTTTGGTATACGGTACGCTTTGATAATTCTTTTTATGTAGGTGGTGGAACATTAAAACCAACTGGCACACAAAGTGAAATTACAACTTACCCAAAAGTAACAATAATACAAGACAAAATACAAGGCTTTACTATCCATTTTAACAAAGCCTATGGAACACACGCAACAGAACTAAAAGTCAATGGATCTCCGCAGACTAACAATAGTAATGAGTATGATGTAGTATTATCACCTAGTGCTAACAATATAGTTATAGAATTTATCAAACTCAACAAACCAAACCAACCACTGGAAATAGCAAGCATAATATCAGATAACGGTACACGCTTATTTGACAGCACCAATATTATAAGCTACGAGATAGGCAAGCAATCATCTGTCCCAAGCAACCTACCATCCTACGGCGTAGTGAGTGGATATGGAAGCCTAAACCTACTAACAAAAGACTTCAAAGACTACCACGACCGTGGCAAACTACAAGCTAATATTACGGCAGATATAACAAGACAAACCGTTGATACCAAAGGCAACAACAAAATGTCGGCACTAGCTAATGCTCCACAACTAGCCATAGATGTACAAGCTACAGAGTTCCGCCAAGCACTCAACAGCTCCGTTGTATCTATGTCATTGACTGATAAGTTGACATCATTTAGCAACAACAAGTGGGAAAGGATAGCGTATTTTAATCCTGATGGAACAGCAAAGCAATTTTTAGATTTTATTTTTGATGAGTTTTTTAAAGAATCGTACGAGTTTTTTGATATAAATACACAGACAATTTTTGATAGTATAATACTAAGATTTACAATGCTTGATGTGTCTAATGCATTGGAAGCTCTTGTTGCGGTTATGAATGTTACAACAAGCAATTGTTATCTCAATGAGAGCGGAAAAATCATTATACAAAGTGAGCAGTCTAAGCGGACTACTGATGTAATAACTATCCAAGAGCAAAATTGCTATGATTTAAAGTTTGATTATTTTAGTAGCAAACCAATAAATAAGGTGGAAATAACAGAATATTTTGAGACTTCAAAGAAAGTTACCAAAACATTGAACTTGCCTAGTAAAACGAATGCGGTTGCTAATGGTGAGGCTCAATTATGGGGATATTGGAAATTTACATCAGTTTATAAAGGCATAATTAATCATAATGGTACCAATAAACATACTTGGGATGTTACACTTGACACATTTTGGCATTATTATGATATCACTGCTAATAACCACGAAATAGATTTTGAGAGTACAACTAGTCACAATAAGGATGATGTTGAATTTGCAATAAAAACTCCTTATGGAAATCATGAAGCAAAACAGAGTAGTAATAATCCATATTGGAGTACAAGCGAGTCATTTCCACTTATTACACTTGAAGATTCTATAAGATATATAGATGTTATCAATAAATCATTAGGTACAGTAAATATGTATAATATTCAGTTTGTTAATTCTGATGTGATAAGATTAAATACAAAAACGATCTCTTCATGGTATCATATGCCCAAAAGATACGAGTGGCTGAATTATGGATACAAGTTATCTAATTTACCAAACACAGATCCAACCGTAGATTATCCAGACCCATGGGAATGGATAGGAAATAATGCTCCAACCATAGACGATCCTGCTTTTTCTATGCAAGATAGTTTGTGGGATTTGAAATATGCACAACAAGGCTCGCAACAAGTAGAAATTGAGTCTACAGCCAAGACTTATGAATTTAAACCAGAAGTTGTATCAGTTGGTAGTGGTGATCAAATATATGCATTCCCAGATAACAAACTTGTTCTCAAAAGCTCATATCATGGAACAATAAGCAATAAACTGTCTATATGGATAGGTAATAAGATTCTTGCAAAATACAAAGATGGGATAGATATGTTGGAGTTTAGACATATTGCAAGGGATTACAAGTTTGAGCTTGGGCAACAATTGCAATTTATAGACAAATATGATAGACCTTTGTTTAGCAGTAAACAGTTTGAAATAGTAGATACAAAATTTGACGGCGACTGGATAGTCACCGCCAAAGAGTTAAAATAATATTAAAATGCAAGTGTAGTTCCTGATTTGTTGATTTCAATTTCTTGCACTACTTTAGTAATAGGTTCTCTAATAATAGGAGTTCCTATTATTTTATTTTCATCCCAATTGTACATTAGTTCATTAATATTTGCAAATTCAGTTTTTTGACATCTAATTTGTAGTTGATAATTTTTGCTATCTATACTTCTGATGTAAATTTGGTTTATTTGTATTCCAACTACAATATCCATAATAAAATCAGGGTAGTGAGATTCTGGTGGATAGTACCAATGTCTCCAATTTTCACTTTCGGTTTATCTTGCAGATTTTAAGAATAGTAGTTCCATGAGAAATATTATCAAGGAACTGCAAATTGTCGGATGTGCTATTTGAAAGATGTGGGGAATAATGATTTGAACGATATATTTCAAAGTTGGAATTTGTGGTTGTATTGTTATAGTCAATATTTAATATTTGTATCCATTCATCGCCAATCCCATAGTCAATTGCGTTGTCACTTGTTTGACTACACCCAATCAAAACAAATGAAGAAAGCAGCAACATGACAATAAGCATTAAGTATATTTTATGTGACTTTAATCCAATCATAAAAATCTCCATATCCAGTATACCATATATTTAAAAAAAATGGATAGTGAGTAACACCATACCACTATATGTAATAGTTGTCATTATAGTTAATATTTAACAAGTTTTAACAAGCATGTACCACACCAATTGAACACTACAACAAGAGCGTAGGTTGCTACAAAATCAACTTAAGTAAATATAACAACAATCACATACAAATATTACTAATCACATTTTATTGTAAAATAATTAGCAAAATGTGTATTTTATTATATAATTAGGATGTGATTGTATAACCAATGGACAATAACTAGGGTGATATATAGGAGAGTGACCCCAAATGATAAAGAAACAACATAAGTTTAGCGAGCGTTGGAAACTCGCTTTTTTAGAAGAATGGCAAGATGAATACAACTTCAAGACATTCGCCTTACAATTACTGTGCCTAAAATACGAATGTAGTCAATCAGTAGCATGGATATGGAAAAGGAAGTTTTTGGCAGGAGAGAGTTTGCAAAACAAATCACCAATCCCACACACATTCCCAAGCAAGACACCACAGTCAAAGATAGATATCATAGCCAATATAAAGAAAGAACACCCCGAGTACAGTCCAATGCAAATATTTACAGAGTGTGCGGATGACTTCAATCTAGACTTACATTATCAAACAGTTGTCAAATACGATAGACTACTAGATCTCCCCAAGTTAGACCCAATCAACACAAATACTAAGCCATACACCAATCCAATTATGCTAGGCACAAAGTGGCAAATGGATGTCAAGTTTGTCCCACATGAGTGTTTTGTTGGCTACTTACTAGATGTACACACCATCTATTCCAAAAAGAAACTATACCAATACACCATCATGGACATGTCCACAAACAAGGTGTTTAGATATGCCTACAACGAACACAGTGCGGAAAGAACAGTAGACTTCATCCAAAAGGCAATATCTTACTTTGGATACTTGCCAAAAAAGATTCAAACAGATAACGGCTTTGAATTTACCAACCCAAACAAAAAGAGACAAGACAAAGGGACAGTTCACCAAGTAGATCAATTACTCAAAAAACTAGGTATAGAGCATAAACTTATTCCACCAGTCAAACCACAGCACAATGGCAAAGTAGAAAGAGTGCATGGACTAGACCAATCAAGGTTCTACAATTTTAGGAAGTTCAACGATTTAGAAGACTTAAACAACCAATTGATGGAGTACAACGAAAAGCATAACAAAACAAGAACAAGAGTACTACGCAACCGCAAAGGCAGAATGGTATATTTTTCACCCAACCAAAAAGAACAAGAACTGCTAGACTTATTGACAGAACAAAATCTAAGCAACACAGGCAAAATAACCATAACTTACGCAGTAAGAAAAGGCACAACTGCAAAACACACCTATATAGAAAAGAATGTAAAGTTGCGAGCTGTCCGTTGGTACGATGCCGACGAAATTTACAAGCTATTGTCAGCTTAGCAAGATTTATGTTTTGACTTTGTCTAGTTGTGTGACTAGAGTATTTCATTCAAAAAATATCTCACGAGAGTGGGATAAATTTTGTGCTATACATATCTTAGACATTTTTGTAAAATTTTATAAATACTGTCAGCAACTGACAGTAGCCCCCATACCCTGCAGGGTATGGGGGCTACTGCGCACCCAAACAACCCATAAAACTTACCAACAAAGATAAAAACTGTCAAAACTACTGTAATATTTTTACAACAATTTACTACAAAAGGCTTGACTTACTAACACTGTTTGAAGTATATGGGTTTAATAGTTGTGCTAAGGTTAGATGTTATGTACTCGTAATGCTTTTTTTACAATAATTGACCAAAATAATAATAAAGTATTTGTTGTATGGAGTAGAGTAGATGGATGGGGCAGATTTTTTGCTTGTATAGGTATGGTATTGCTAATAATAATTTTGGGTGAGATAGGTATAGAATTAAGTATTACGATTGTTAGAATTTTGTACTATTATTTTGCAATGCTTGGATTGGCAATGTTGCACAATATATTATTTTATTTATTAAATAAGAACAAATACAATAAACAATATTTTGTTATAGATAGATTTATGAGATTTGTAAATAAATGAAAAGCTGAACTATGTGTAGTTCAACACTTACAATTATTAGATATTTAAATAGAACTAGCGAGCAACTTGCTCGCTAGTTCTATTTAAATATCACTTTTATATAATTTTTTTTACCTTTTTTGAGTATTATGTGGTTGTCAGTCAAGTCTTTTGTAGTTACTGTGTATGTTATATCTATGATTTTGTTTTGTCCCAATGCAATTGCTCCGCTTTGTATAAGTTGCCTTGCTTGACTAGTTGATTTGACTTGTGTAGAAAGGACGCATAGTTGAGCAATATTGATACCATCTTTTAGTTGTGACAGTTGAAGTTGAATAGTTGGGGCATTTGTGTCTGCATTGCCACCCGCAAATAAGCTTTGTGCAGTATCAACACATTCTTGAGCTTTGTCCTTACCATGTACTAGTGCTGTAATTTCAAAAGCCATTTTCTTTTTGGCTGAAATTATATCTGTTTGTATCAAATCTTGGATTGTGTGTGTTGGTATATCTGTAAATGTATTGAAAAGAGTCTCAATATCAGCGTCATCTACATTGTAGAAATATTGATAAAAGTCATATGGAGTAGTTTTGTTGGCATCTAGCCACAATGTTCCTTTTTCTGTTTTGCCCATTTTTTTACCTGTTTTGGTCAAAAGTAGTGGGCAAGTAAGTCCGTAGATATTTTGCAACTCATCTTTTTTGTCATTGTGTTCGTCGTTGCCAAATTTGAGCTTTCGGTACAATCTAGTCCCTGCAACTATGTTTCCCCATTGGTCAGAGCCACCTATTTGTAGAGTGCAATTGTGTAGTTTGTTGAGCTGTACAAAGTCATAGCTTTGCATTAGCATATAACTCATTTCCAAAAATGTAAGTCCACCATTATTTAGTCTATTGGCATAAGCATCTGCTGCTAACATTTTGTTGACATTGAAGTGTGTGCCAATATCACGCATAAAGTCAATAAATTTTGTACCATCAAACCAATCAGCATTGTTGGCAATAATAGTGGGATTGTCGTGATTGCATGTAGGATTTACAAATCCTTTTGCACTATTGATAAGATTGGTTATATTGTATTTTACTTGTGTATCTGTCAAAAGTTGACGCATTTCTTGCTTGCCACTAGGGTCACCTATCAATCCAGTAGCCCCTCCAAACAATAGTATACCTATGTGTCCCGCTTGTTGCAGTTTTTTAAACAACATCAAAGCAACCAAATGTCCTATATGCAAGCTATCTGCAGTGGGGTCTACACCTACATAAAATGTGATTTTGTTGTTGTTCAATATATTTTGTATACTATCCAAGTCTGTTCCTTGATATACAAAATTTCTTGATTGTAGTTCTTGAAAAAGAGATGTTTTTTTCATAATAAGAGTGGTAATTATTTTAAAAATAATTAGTATTTATTAGCCATTTAGCAAGCAAACAGTACTTGCTGCTATGCCTTGATTGTTGCCAACTATGCCCAAATTTTCGGTAGTAGTGGCACTTATTTTGATATTGTCTTTATTTATTTTGAGTGCATTAGCGAGATTTTCTTCTATAAGTGGTATGTGATAAGCAAGTTTGGGGGACTGAGCCATGATAACACAAGATATATTGACAATGTTTTTGCCTTTATTTTTTATTAAAGCATGCACTTTTTTTAGCAAATCTATACTGTTGGCATCTTTATATCTAGGTTCGGTGTCAGGAAAGTTGATGCCAATGTCAGGCAAGTTGCTAGCACTCAGCAAAGCATCCATGATTGAGTGTGTCAGTACATCAGCATCACTATGACCTAACAATCCTAAATTGTGTGGGATAGTTATGCCACCCAAAATCAATTTTCGATTCTCTGTCAATTGATGTACATCATACCCATGTCCAATTTTAAAGTTGTATGGTAGATTGAAATGAGTTGTATACTCAAAGTCACATGGGTGAGTAAGTTTTTTGTTAGACAAAGCTCCTTGACTATAATATGGAATAAATCCTATGTCAGCATATACTTGAGAATCATCTGTATATTCGGTATCTTTTGTCAAAAAATAAGCGTTGTAAATCTGCTTGAATCCAAAACTTTGAGGTGTTTGTGCTAGGTATGTTTCTTTTCTTGCAAGATGTGTTGTTATTGTTTTGTCTTTTACAAGTTTGACTGTGTCATTGGCGGGTATGCAAGCTATACCACTTCCGTACTTGATTGCACTTTTGATACTCAGTTGTATAGTATCACAGTCTATCATGCACCTAGCACTGTCATGTATGATTACTATATCGCAAAATATTCTGTTGGATACAATAGCGTTGAGACCACATCTGACACTTTCAAAACGAGTATTGCCACCAGATACTATTGTGGGCATATAATTCTTTAACAACTGTTTGACTGTGTCCAATTCGTTATAATTAGCAACTATAACTATCTCTTTTACACATTGCTTGAGTGTATTGAATGATTGTTCTAGTACGCTTATATTGTCAATGGTATGAAGAGCCTTGTTGTGTCCCAAACCCGCTCTAGTGCCCTTTCCAGCCGCCAAAAGTATTGCTACTGTATTGATATTATTCATCTGTTGCCTCATTGTCAAGGTTGACTTCATTTGCAATTTCACCAATAATTTTGTACATGTCTTGAGAATCACTTTTTTTTGTGCTATTTAATATATTGGCAACTTGTAGTTTTAGTGTTTTTTGTCCAAAAGATATTTCAATAATGTCGCCTACCACTAATTGTTTTCCAGCTTTAGCGGTATTGCCATTGACACAAACTTTGTTGCTTTCACAAGCTTGTTGTGCCACTGTACGGCGTTTGAGTACTCGGGATAACTTTAAAAATTTGTCTAGTCTCATATTTATATTTCAAGTTTTATGCAATTAGTAATAATATTGTTAATTTGAATTATTTTACATGATAGTTATTTGTGGCATTAATTTGTTTACTTAAAACAAATGGATTTTATGTAGCAATATTCTACATTATACATGAAAATAAAAGTAATTGCAATTAAATAAATAGTATGTTATAATTGCCTAGTGGTATTTGTGTGCATATGATTTGTTGCACTAATTGGGAGACAATAGATGAAATCAAAGATGATTCATATAAATTTTCATATTACTGATTTAGATGCTAGTTTGAATTTTTATCAAAAGGCTTTGGGATTGACTGAATATAGAAGACATGCTCCATCACACGGTGAGTTTGTGCTAGTATACTTGCGTGGTAAAGATGAATTTGAATTAGAATTAACTTGGAATAGGGATAAGGTTGGCAAGTATGAGCTTGGTGACAATGAGACTCATTTAGCATTTGAAGTAGATGACTATGGCGTAGCTCATAAATTGCACAAAGAAATGGGTTGTATTTCTTATGAAAATCTAGAAATGGGTATATACTTTATAGTAGACCCTGACAATCATTGGTTGGAGATACTCCCACCCAAAAATAAAGAAGTCTGCAAATAGATTATATTAACAACAGAATATAAGTAATCAACAAAACCAGCATATTCTTTTTTGACGCCAAAAAAGAACCAAAAAAGCATTTGGGGGGTTGCGAATCCCCCCAAACCCCCGAACGCTTTATTGTTGCTTTTATTTAGATGTTTCTTTATTTCTCATCTTAGATATGCCTATTTGTACACTTTCAAAAATAATATAGCTTAATTGTATTTTAATTTCAAATTTTGGCGTTGTATTGTAGGTATTTTAAAAAGTTTATAAGCAAATACCCTATTCAAAAGTATGTTTGTAGATAAAACAAAAATTTATATAAAAGCGGGTGATGGTGGTGATGGACATACCTCATTTTTTGCTGAGAAATATATTATCAAAGGTGGTCCTGATGGTGGTGATGGTGGCAAAGGTGGAGATATATATTTTGTAGCACAAAAAGATATCTCATCTCTTGTGGATTACAACTACAACTCTAAGTATGTAGCACAAAATGGTTCTAGGGGTGCTAGCAGATTTAGTACAGGCAAAAGTGGGAAAGACTTGTATCTCAAAGTCCCAGTAGGTACAGTAATAAAGGACTGTGATAGTGGTGGTATACTTGCAGATTTGACAGAAGATGGTCAAGCAATTTTGGTTCTCAAAGGTGGAAGTGGTGGCAAAGGAAATGCTAGATTTAAGTCATCTACTAGACGCAGTCCGTATTTTAGTCAACTTGGACAAAAATGTGAGCAAAGAGATATTTCGTTAGAGCTAAAACTGATTGCAAGTGTGGGTATTGTTGGGTTTCCTAATGTTGGAAAGTCTACTCTACTATCTACAATAAGTTCGGCAAAGCCCAAAGTTGGCAACTATCATTTTACTACGCTTACGCCTAGTTTGGGAGTAGTAAAAGTTTTTGATGACAGTTTTGTAGCTGCTGATATCCCTGGTTTGATTGAGGGAGCTGCAGATGGAGCGGGGCTTGGGATAGAATTTTTGAAGCATATAGAGCGAACTAGATTGATATTGCATGTAGTGGATATAAGTGCGAGTGAGGGTAGAGACCCTATACAAGATTATAAAATTATCAATAAAGAGTTAAAAAAATATAGTTCTAAATTGGGTAAGCTAGACCAAATTATAGCTTTGAACAAAGTAGATATAGCAGATCCTAAAATAATATCCAACTTTAAAAAATCTGTAAAAAAACCTACAGTACTCATCAGTGCTATTACCAAACAAGGATTGGAAGAACTTAAGTCTACTGTATACCAATTGTTGCAAACAATACCTGTAGACAATACTCCTGTAGAGTTGTATGTGTACCCCGAAAGAGATACCATGTCATTTGAAGTAGTGAGGCATGACAGTGGCAACTTTGAAGTTTATGGTGGTATGATAGATGAACTTGCTCGCAATGTAGTTTTGGACGATATAGATAGCAACAATTATTTTCAAAAAAAACTCAAAGATAGCGGAATAATAAAGTCTTTAGAACAACATGGTGCAAGGGAAGGAGATAAGGTGCAAATATTGGATATTGAGTTTGAGTATGTGCCAGAATGAGTTGTTTGATTAGTATCACTTTACAACTTTATTTACAAAAACTATGAAAAAAATTGCAACTCAAATAGCAATATATGGAGGTAGCTTTGACCCTGTGCATATAGGGCATTTGCAAGCCATTGAATATTTGTCTCAAAATTTTGATAAGGTTGTAGTTTTGCTTGCCAAAATTTCGCCTTTCAAAAAAGGTGTTGTAGCTAGTGATGAGCATAGGATTGAAATGCTCAAGCTTGCTTTGAATTTTGACAATGTTGTATTGGATTGTCAGGAGATTGAGAGACCTGCACCTAGTTATTTTGTACATTCTCTTAGCAATTTGATTGATAAATACCCTAATGCTGAGTTTACATTGTGTATAGGACAGGATAATTTGCAATCATTGCCCAAATGGAAAGATTGGGAAAATATCAAATCTATTTGCAAAATATTAGTTTTTAGACGGCAACAATACGCATGTCCATTTTTAAATCCAACACAAGATTTGTCTCCAATTGTATTTGAGACAGATATTATTGTGCCTAATGTAGTATTGATTGGCTGTAGTAGTAGTGCATTGCGTGGGACATTTGGAGATAGTCTAAAAGATTTTTTGCCTAGCAAGGTATATGATTATGTTGTTGAGAAAAATTTGTACGATGATTATTGTCAATTCAAACAAGCATTGATAGACAAGAAATTTCATCTCAACAACAAAAGGATACAACACATATATCGTACAGTAGTCAATGCTTTGACATTGGCAAGTATATACAATTTGGATTGCAACAAAGTTGCTACCGCAATGTATTTGCATGACATAGCCAAACAATTGTCATTGCAAGAATTGCAGACATTGGGTATAGATATTGCTCAAGTGCAACAATTGCCACCACCTTTACAACATGCTTTGTCAGGGAGACTTATAGCACAAAAAATATTTGGTATCAATGATGAGGATATTTTGAATGCTATAGAGTACCATACTACAGGGCGTCCTATGATGCAACCAATAGAAATGGTAGTATATTTGGCTGATGCTACAGAGTATGGTAGATTGCAAGAGTTGGACGAAATTGGGTTGCAAAAGGATAATTTGTTGGAGATAATTAAAGAAGTCAATAATGCTAATCTTGAGTACGCAATGTACTTGGCATTGCAAGATAGTATACAAAGTTTGGTTAGACGAAAATTGAGTATTCATCATACAACTCAGCAAGCATTAGAATATTATAAAGGGAAATTATGAAAAAACAACTCAACAAACCTGAGGGACTTGAATTGGCTAAAATAATAGCAGGTTGTATCTTAGACAAAAAAGGTAGCGATATCGTGGCAATTAAGCTAGAAAACATCAGTACAATTGCAGATTATTTTGTAATAGCTAGTGCAAACAACAATATACAAGTTAGGAGCATTGCAGAATCTATAGACGAAGTTTTGAGTAAGCAATACAATATAGAGCCATTGAGAAGAGAAGGTTTGCAAGAAGCTAGATGGGTAGCTTTGGACTACAGTACTGTAATAGTACACATTTTTTTGACAGAAACTAGGCAGTTTTATCAACTTGAGAGACTGTGGATAAATGAAGATAATTTGATAAAGTATGAAAATTTATAGCGAAGTACTATCCTATATAATTAACTTTTATAGGGTATTTGTTGTGTAATAAAAAATATAAATAATATAATAAAAAACTTATTGCCATTAATCAGTTACTGTCAAAAACTGTATATTAATAAATTGTGAATAAATATTGACAATATATATATATATATATATATGCTAAAATATATTACAAAAATATAGGAGACTTGTAATATGGAACAAATTTGGGATTGGATAGCCAACAATACATGGGTATATCCAATAGCGGTAGTATGTATAGGAGTACTTTTGATGAGTATTGTATTTGGTGCTATGGATATGTTGGGAGATATTGTGGAGTGGTTATTTGACGAAGGAAGATGGTTGCTAATCGTGATTGGCATTGTGATTTTGGGAGTGTATGCGTGGATTTATTGGGATAGTATAACAAGTTGGTTTGCTGACTTGAAAAATTAATAATTTTGTTTTTTATATAGTGAGAATGATATATTTGTTGTTTAGGCAAAAGAAAATATAATTTATGGATTACAAAGAAAATAAAAAGGTGACAGAAGAACTTTATGATGAGTTAATAAGCGGTAAAATAAAACCTATAATTTATCAATATGATATACAGAAGAATGATGGAAAAGTTGTAGAATATCACCCATATAGACATATTTGCGAGAGTGATAAACCTTGTGATAGTGGCAATATAGAGCAACAAATTGTTGATATTTTATTTGATAGTATTCCGTTTTACGCATATGAGTATGATGAAATTGCAATTGAACATGAAGAAGGTAGATTTGAAAACCTTAAAAAACTTGCTTTAACAGCTTATAACATGAAGTTGCCACACTATAAAGAGTGCAAAGATTATAATGATAAAACTTCAAATTGTGATAAGTGTAATCATAATGGTTCTAATTATTGTGTTGATGGCAAACTCATTGCAACTGACGGAATGCTTGGTGAATTAATATTAGAGATATTGCTTAGAACTTATTATTCAACTAATATGATAATGTCAAGAGTGAAATATAGTAGTCAAAATCCTACTAAGTATTTAAAATCTGAAACTAAGGGTTATGATGCTATTATGTTTTCGCAAGATGAAAGCAAACAAATATCAATGTGGCTAGGACAAGTTAAGGCGGGAAGATTAGATTATTGCGTGAAGTCAATTAAGGAAGATATAAATAAAAACATATTACCCGAGTATTTTGCTGGTTGGATGGCAATTGTTGCAGACGCACAAAGAACTGATAAAGAGAGTGATTTACAACAAGTCATAAAAGATATAAATAGATTAGTTTATGACAATTTAGGGAATAAAGAAAAGATAGTCAAGCCAATTATAAAATATTTTGTAGATAAGAAAATCAAAATAATAATGCCATCAGCAATAATTTATTCGCCACAAAGTTATGATAGTTGTGAGAATATTATTGAAGACATCAATAAGATATGTAAAAGTCAACTTTCAAATATTAATATTAAAAATAGTGGCAATCTAGATATAAGCATACAATTTGTGGTTTTTCCTGTGAGAAATATTAATTTGCTTAAATACAAATTGTATGAGATTAGAGAAGGAGTAAAAAACAAGGAGATTGAGTGTGGATAATTCACAAAAGGGAAAGGGTGATATCAAAGAAATTTGCTTAGAGTTGTTGGAAATTATAAACACACAACAACTAAATGAAACACAATGCAATAGAGCAAAAGATATTATTTGTTATTTATCTGAGTTGAAAGTGCAAGATAGTTTACATAATGAAATGTATGAGTATGTCAATTTTTTGATTGTTCAAGCGTCAAATAAAATAAGAAACTTTGGGTATCCAACCATTGATATAGGTAAATCTAAGATTGATGAAGATAATATTTATTTAGAAAGTGATTTTAGTATAAAATGGCAAAACAATGCCCGCAAAGAATTGTATCAATCTCAATATAGTCCTAAAATGTATTTAGATAAACGACAAAAACAAGTCTTGGATACATTTGAACAATGTACCCCTAGACGAGTATTTTTGTCAGCACCTACATCATTTGGCAAGACATTTTTACTAAAAGAGATTATTTTTAAGCACTATGATGAGTATAACAATATTGTAATAGTCTTGCCAACGGTAGCACTTTTGCAAGAAGTCACACAAGACTTGGACAAGTTTTTTGAAGATAAGGAATTTGATTATAAAATATATAGTTCGGTATTTAGAGATATGAATATTGAGCAAGACAGTGCAAAAAAGAGAGTGTTTGTATTGACGCCAGAACGAACAGTAAGGTTGTTTGCTTTGTTGCCAGATATTAAAATTGATTTATTTTTTTATGATGAAATATACAATATAGATGATGGTATAGCAATTGATAGCGATAGTACAAGTGACGATGTCAAAAATAATAGTAAGGATAAAAATAGTAGTAGCAAAGGCAATAAGCGTGCATTGGCGTTTAGGGTAGCACTGTATTTGTTGTTAAAACAAGCTGAAATACATAACAAGGACTTTTATTTGGCAGGACCTTTTATTGATTTAGAAAGTTTAGAAGATGGATTTAAGAAGCTTATACAAAATTATGAAGTTAAAAAATTGGAATATCGTTTTGAGCCAACTTTGAAAGTCAAAATAAATTTTGTAAATAAAACTATAATAACAAATAATCCAATAGAAGGGCAAAATAAAAAACCTATTAACTTATTAGATGGTAAGAAGCCCAACAAAATTCAATGTTTGAAAGAATATTTGCCTATTGATAAAGACAATCAAACAATTTTTTATTGTCAATACCCAAGTGATACAAATAAATTTGCTATAGATTATGCAAATGACATTGAATATAATTTTGGTATTACAGATAAGCGAACTAATGCTTTTATAAAACACTTGCATGATAGTTACAATTTTGATGGTAGTTCAAATAAATGGAGTTTTTTATTGGCATTACAAAAAGGGGTGGGTATACACAATGGTAAATTGCCTAGATATTTTCAAAAAGAGATAATGAGACTATTTAATGATAAACTAATTTCAGAACTATTTTGTACATCAACTATAATACAAGGTGTAAATAGCAATGCCAAAAATATAGTATTGATACACAATCCTCAAGGAAGTGATGATAAAAGTAAAAAATTTACATTGTTAAATATAAATGGAAGAGCGGGTAGATATCTCAAACATTTTGTTGGTAATGTAGTCTATTTGGGTAGAGAGCAAGTAAAATTGGATAGTAATAAAGATTTGAAGTTAAGTCTAGATTTTAAGTTTTTTAATGATAGTGTACAACTTAGTGATTGTGATTTACAAAATGTGCAAACAGAAGATTTGGGAGAAAATAATCAACAAAAGCAAAAGGAGATGTATGAAAAATTAAATAAGAAAGATTTGACTGATAAAGTGTTTTTTAAAAATAGACTGATAGATAGATTTGTACAAGAAAGGGTATTAGATGGTATTATTAATAATTTTGATAATTTAAAACAACTACAAAGCATTAGCATACAGGACTTTGCAAATAGTGATTTACTTCAAATAATACTTAAAATTTGGTATAGTTCAAATGAAGAATTCAATGAATTATGTGTTAGCGAAAGTTTTGATGGATTTTTAATTAATCGAAAAATTTTTGCACAAAAGTTTGCTGAAGATGGTTATAGTGGTGTTTTGCAAAATGAGTTTGCTTGGCAGAATAATCCTAAAAATAAGAAAAAATTAAAAACAGTAGATGATGTGTATAAAAAAGTATTTGGTGAGATTAGAGATTTTATTGAGTATCAGTTGCCATTGATACTATCTTTATTTGAAACACTGTTAACTAGAGCATTTGAATTAAAACCAAACAAACTTGAACAACCAATAGATTTGAGTCACATAATTAGATTTTATGAACTAGGGACAAAAACTGCATTAGGCTTGTTCTTGCAAGAAAAAGGATTGCCAACACCTACAATAAAAAAGATAGAGCAAGGCAGTTGGAATAATGATAAGGACAACAATACAACTCAAATTCATGAACAACAATTGGAAGAGCAAAAGAAAGATTTTAAAAAATGGTACAAAACAAATATACAACAGTTTGATGACTACGAAAATCTATTGATTGAGTCAATAATAACAAACAAAAATTTTTAGTATTGTATTTTAGTTAAAGGTATTGGCTTTGTCAATACCTTTTTTATTTTAGTCCTATATATGCAATGTACTAGTTTTGTTGATATAAGCATATTTATAATATAATGCTTAAAGTACGGGGTGTCTAATGAGTTTTTTGAGTGATGTATACAAGTTGTTCGGTGGCGGTGGTAATTTGGTAGAAGGGTTTAGTATTGTAAATATAGATGGACACGCCTTGTACATAGATGGTATAACTAGAATTTTGCAAATCAATGATGACTGTATTAGGTTGGCTACCAGAAAATGTATCTTAGAAATTGTAGGAGATAGTCTATCTGTGACGCAGTCTATAAATGACAGTATTGTTATTATTGGAGATATAGTTGGTGTAACAAAAGTTGTTTAGTGGCAATCAAATTTTTATAAGAGAGTGTACAACGAGCTATTATTAACAATAAGATACAAACAATCAACAAAATCAAGTTTATTCTTTTTTGACGCCCCAAAAAGAACCAAAAAAGCATTTGTGGAATCCCTCCCCAAACGCTTTAAGGTTGATTTTATTTAGCTGTTACTTCTTTTTTATCTTAATGAACTCATTTGTACACTCCTTTTTATAGTTGTTAATAAACTTGTACAAAAGATTTTGGTATGTTAATTGTTTGAATATTGTTTTGGAGCTATTTGGTATCAATGAAAATAGAAAATAAATTAGGAAAAATACGATTGTTTATAGATGGTTTTAATCAAACTAAGTTGCTTAATAGATTTTTGAAAGATAAAATTGCTTTTTTTGATGTAGACAAGATAGACAGTAGTCATATGTTGATATGGGTATACAAAAAAGATAGCACAAAAGTATTTGATATTTTGCAGGAATTGTGTTATAATAGTAGGATAGTTACTATTGATTGGTGGAAAGGATTGCAACAATGGGGACTTAAGAGAATTGGTGCGTTGGTTGGTGCAATTGTGTTTGTAACTGTGTTGATATTGTCCAACAACTTTGTTTGGCGTGTCAATATATTGGGTTTGGAGACTGTTCCACTCAATACTGTGCAGAATATTTTGCAAGACAAAGGTATAAGACCTGGAGTTTGGGCAAGTAGTATAGATAGAGATGATATAAAGCAACAAATATTGCAACTTGACAATGTAGTAGATGCTAGCATTTTTGTTGTAGGTACTACTCTCAATGTCACAGTATTTGAAAATTTTGAAATTATCCCACCTGACCCCGAACACAATACTTCTATATATTCTAATTATGATGGTATAATTACTAGGGTTGTAGTGACTGAGGGTACTGCTACAGTTAAGCCTGGTGATATAGTAGTCAAGGGTGCTGAGTTGGTTAGTCCTTATATATACAATACCAATGGTGAAATATTGGCTACAGTTAAGCCTCAAGCTAGGGTATATGGTACAGTGTCATTTAGCGATAGTAGGTTTTTTACTGAGACTCAAATTGAGATGGTGCGTACAGGCAATCAAAAAATGTTTAATGATTTGAATATTTTTGGTTGGCAATTGAGTAGAAAATTCAACCCTTATTCTTTTTTTGAAACACAGACTAATACTAGTTATTTGTTTGGAAACTCGCTACTTCCTATCAAAGTGGACAATATAACATATTTTGAACTAGAGAGGCAAGAGAAAAAAGTAGATATAAACGAGCATAGAGATATGTTGGTGCAACAAATGTTGAGAGATTTGCAACTCAAGGCAGGTTCTAGCAATTTTAAACAACAGGTAGATTTGAGACAAGTGAGTGGTGGATATAGAGTGGATTTGTTTGTATCTGTAGAATTGCTATTGTCTTAATCACAATACAAAATACTATTGACAAAGATATCATATCAATTAAATCAAGATGTAGTACTATCACTGTTTGGCAATTTAGATCAGAATGTTAGGACTATACAAACTTTGACGGGTGCTACTATCAAGACAACTAGTAGTGGCATAGAGTTGACTGCACTTAAAGAACCTGAATTAGCAAAAAATCTTGTAGAACAGATATTGCTTTTGTTGCAGAATGGTTTTGTTGTAAATCCAACAGATATAGAAAGAGTTTGGAAATATGTTTTGAATGGTGAAAGTCACAAGACAATGGAACAGTCTACAAATATCATATTGCATACAGCAAAGGGCAATAAAATTTTAGCAAAAACTCAAGGGCAACTAGAATATGTACAAGCTATAAGGGATAATACTGTAGTATTTGGTGTAGGACCTGCAGGTACTGGAAAAACATATTTGGCAGTGGCAATGGCAATAAATGCGTTGAAGAAGAAAGAAATATCCAAAATTATACTTACTCGTCCTGCTATAGAAGCGGGTGAAAAGTTGGGGTTTTTGCCGGGAGATATGCAACAAAAAGTTGATCCATATTTGAGGCCACTGTATGATTCTTTAGAAGAATTTACAGGCGAAGACAGTTATTTAAAACTTATAGAAAAAGGACAACTTGAGATAGCTCCTTTGGCATATATGAGGGGTAGGACTCTAAATAAATCATTTATTATTTTAGACGAAGCTCAAAATGCTACAGATGTACAATTAAAAATGTTTCTAACTCGTTTTGGTATAGGTAGCAAAGTTGTGGTAACGGGAGATCTAACTCAGATTGATTTACCAAATCCACAATTTAGTGGATTGCAACAAGCTATAAAAATATTGGACGAAATACCAGATATTGCAATTGTTAAGTTGCAAGCTTTGGACATAGTACGCCATCCGTTAGTACAAAAAATTGTGGAAGCATATGGAAAAAGGTTGGATAATTGATTGTACTATTTGTTGTTAAATAATAAATTATATTGAATATACACATTTGTTTTGATATATGCCGTATATTAATTGCGGCTAAAAAGGCAATATATGTCTGATAGTACCAATGAAGTAAAACTTAATCAAATAATGCAACACAAGGGGATAATGTCTAATCGCAGTGACATGATCAAGTTTGTATTGATTTATGTATGTACATTACTTGTAGCCTACTCTTTGACAATTGTCAATTTTCTTATTTTTGATTATCAATTTGGTGTCAATGTTTATTTGAGTATATTTGCAGTTTTGGCTGTTTTGATAGCTACTTTGTGCATATATGTAGTCAATAGTAGACGAAAATTGTTGCAAAAAAAACGCACACTCATGGCAGTTTGTTTTTGCGTTGTATTGGCTTATGGTGTCAATATATACTTGATAGAGTGGAGTCCTTACGCAATGTCAATTGCACTTTGTGCATACTTGATTTCTCCAATTACAGCTAAGAGAGATGCATTTGTATCCAACCTTATAGTTGCATTTATGGTATCATTTGCTGTGACTATTTTTAGATCTGCTTTAGGATTTGAGAATGTTTTTGATATATTGGGTGTTACTTTGGCGGGTATTTTGTCAGGAAGTTTGGCTAGTTATGTAGTATCTAACAACTCTAATAGGCTTAGTTTTTTGTGTTGGGGGATATTGTTTGGTGCATTTTCATTTTTGGCTACTCTAGTACTTATGTTTATGAGTATCCCCGACTTTCAAATTTTGAATAATTTGAAAGAAAATTGGCACATTTTTGTAATAGTGATTTTGGGTACAGTCATTTCAAGTCAAGCACTACACCCTTTTATTGAGTGGGGTTTTAATATTTTGACAAATACTAGGCTCATAGAGCTTACTAGTCACTCTTCACCACTAATAGCTAGATTAATGGAGGAAGCTCCGGGTACATTCAATCACAGTATGGCAGTAGCTAATTTTGTGGAGGTATGTGCCAAGGCTATAGGTGAAAATCCATTTATGGCTAGAGCAGCAGCATATTATCATGATGTTGGCAAGTTGGTTAATCCATCATATTTTACTGAAAATCAATCCAATAACTATAATCCGCATGATGAGTTGTTGCCTGAGATAAGTGCAGACATTATTAGACGACATACTACAGATGGATTTGAATTGTGTAAGCAACACAGAATTCCTATGGATATAGCCAATATTACTCTAGAACACCATGGTACTACTGTGATATTTGGCTTTTATAGTAAAGCTAAAAAACTCACAGATCAAGAAGTTGATGCTTATGAGTATTCTTATCACAATCCAACACCAAAATCCAAAATAGCAGCACTCATTATGATATGTGATTCTGCAGAAGCTACAATAAGATCTATGGCTTCTCCTGATTGGGAAAGGGTAGATGAGTTGTTAAAAAAACAAATAGAAGGTAGGATACTTACAGGACAATTTGTAAATTGTGACATAACTATAAAGGAACTTGACATTGTACGAAAGACAATAGGTAGTATTTATGGTGGTATATTTCATGGTAGGATTCAGTATACAAATACTAAGTAAGTTGTATTGGTGTGTTAAAATTTAATTTTTATGATTAGATGCAATATTGTTGAGTTTGATAGTATTTGCAAAGCTACTAGCGAAGTACTTTGTATAAGTGGAGATGCGTTGTTTGTAGATGTTGATTTTGTTGATGAAGATACTATACATCAAATAAATTTGCAACATAGAAATGTGGACAAGTCTACAGATGTACTTAGTTTTGGCATGTTGGACATTACCCCAACTATTAAGAAATTTAAAGTTGAAGATTATCAATTTGAGTATAGTGAGCATGATAATGCTATACTATTGGGTAGTATTGTTATATGTGATAGCATTGCACAAAAGCAAGCTATAGAGTATGGACACAGCAAAGATAGGGAGATGAGTTATTTATTTTTGCATGGATTGTTGCACTTGTTGGGCTATGACCATATTATTGATAGTGATAAAGTAATTATGAGAAGTGTAGAAAAAAAAATAATAGGAGAGTTGGAGGATTTATCTACAACAAAAAATAATGAACAAAAATGATATAGATATCAATACATCAAAAGCACTTGACAAGAACAATAGGGCAAAAATTGGTTTTTTTGCAATAATTGGCAAACCCAATGTAGGCAAGTCTAGCTTGTTAAATAAGATAGTTGGGCAAAAAGTTTCTATAGTTTCTTACAAACCACAAACTACTAGAAATAAGATTACGGGTATATATAGTGATGAAGTTTGTCAGTTTGTTTTTGTTGATACACCAGGACTTATTAAACCTGATGACAGGTTGACAGAATTTATGGCAAATCAAATCAAATCTGCTGTAGATGGTATTGATGGATTGATATTTGTGTTGGATGCTAAAAAAGATGTCAGTCAAAGAGAGTTGCAAACAATAGAAAACTATGCTAGATTTATACCAATAATTGTAGTTGTCAACAAGATAGACTTGTGCGGATATGATGAAGTGTATCCTATTATACAAAAATTAAATAATCTTAATTGTTTGCATACTATTGTAGCTTTGTCAGCTCAAACAGGAAAGAATATTGAAGTATTGAAGCAAGCTTGCTTGGCATTGTCTTGTGATGGAGAACGACATTTTGATGATGATGCTATTACAGACCGTACTGAGCGTTTTATGGTTGGTGAAATTGTTAGAGAGAAAATATTGCTGTACTTTCAACAAGAAATACCACATGGCGTAGGAGTTGTGATAACAAGCTTTGTAGATGGTGAAAATTTGACAACTATTGAGGCTGATATAGTGTGTGTTAAGTTGTCGCATAAACCTATAATTGTAGGTAAAGATGGCAATGGTATCAAAAAAATTGGGACAGCAGCACGATATGATATTGAAAGACTTTTAGACAAGAAAGTAAATCTCCAATTATATGTAAAAGTTAGAGAAAATTGGACTAATAATTTTAATTATATCAATGATTTGGGATATAATGAAAAATAAATTAGTTGAAGATTTGTAGTAGAATATAAGTATATTCTTAATTTTGTATCAAAATGAGTAAACTTAAAATAAAACTATATAATTATCTCTCAATATTCTCATACTAATTATTGGGAGGGTTACATAAATGCGTATTGATGAACAGAATTTGACTAGTTCTGCTAAACTAGCGTGGCAATTGTTTAAAGAAACTGGAGAGATAGGTTATTATTTGTTGTATGTTCAGTTGAGAGATGAAATATAAGTATGAGTAGTACAAAGGAATATACGGGTATAGTATTGCAATCCCAAGATTATAAAGAGCTTGATAAAAAAATTGCATTACTTACTGTTGATGGATTGTTGTATTGTCAATTGAAATCAGTCAAAAAATCTACAGCCAAACTCAAAGCTGCAGGATTGCCATTTGCATGTGGATTGTATAGTATTGTAGACAAGACTATGGTAGTGACAAGTTTTGTAAGTTTGCATGAATTTGATTGGTTGTCTAATGATTATGATAAATATGTTTTGGCAAGTATAGCATGTGAAGTTTGTCTTGTAAGTGCATATGGTAGTGATTGTGCCATATTGTTTTCTTGTCTACTAGAGTTGTTAAAGGGTATGCTTTTGGATAATGAAAAAATCTATATGCATACTTTTTTGGCTAGGGTATTGGGGCATTTAGGATATGCTAAAGACTTTAACAACTTTAGCATTTATAAGATGTTGCAGGAAATATCTATTGTTAGTGGTAGAGAGATAAAAAGTTTGAGTTTGTTGTCACAATCTAGAGTATAGGTATGTAATTATAAATTTGAAATGAAAGTATATGAAAATACTATATTTGTTAATAAATATATGTAGTTGAGCTTTGAATGCAAGTTTTGCAATATTTGAGAGGGTCTTTGTTGGTAAAACTTAAAAATACTATTAATCAAAGTTTTGTATCAAGTTCTACAACATTGGGCAACGCTATCTTTTGAGATATGCGTTTTTTTTTGTTGAGTACTATGTTTTTATTTGTAGTATTTATAATTATTATATCTTTTGAGATTGATAGTATATTGTAATTTGCTATATTGTTTGTTGTATGTAGTTGTGAAATTTTGTAGTTTTTTAATTCAAAATCTATCACATCACCATGATAAAAACCAGATTGGCAATATACTTTAGCATGCAAAGGAAAGTTGAGTTTTGGATTGAGTGTATTCCAACTGTACTTAATATCATTTTGGTTTTTTATTAAAAGTATGTCACCGATATTCCAAATAGATTTAAGAGATACAAACTTTACTTGTAGATTTTGTTCTAAGTTTGTACTATCAATTAATACATAATTAGCTTTTAGACTGTTGTCAAAATTGATACCTACAACAACTCCTACAATGCTTGCGTCACATGCACACACTAGATGCTTGCCTATGATATTTTTGATGCTAGATATCTTTGTCATTATTAATACCTTTTATATAATATTCTTGGTTTGTATTATAGTTGACAGTTTTTAAAAAATATGTAGATTAAATACTATAGGCATTGTATTGGTGTAAATTGCGTTTTTTTGTATTATAATTGTCAAGATTTGGTATAATAATCTTATCATACAATAACTATGTAAATACAAAAATTTGTTTAATTTACATATATGTACAAACCAATATAACAACATGAATGACAATGCAAAATCAAATTCTCATAACACTAGAAACAAATGGTTGTTTTTTAGTATAATGTTTTTTGTATTTATTACATTATCATTTTTTATTGGGATTTTTTTGATAGGTTATACCAATAAGCATGTATACTTAAAACTTACTACACCATTGGTAGTGTATGATGTTCAATCAAAACAAGTGCAATGGCATCCTGTAGACAAAGCATTGGGATATCAAGTATTGTTGGACGGTAGAGATGTAGGGTATTTCCCGCAAGGTAGTCATGCGTACCCTGTAGATTATTTGACTAGTGGTATACATGCTGTATCTGTACAAGCGGTAGGTATAGATAATATACATGATTCTGGCTGGTCTGATGATTTGCTATTTAGTGTAGAACAAAGCGGTACGGACAATTATCAAGTTCTTGACACGCCAATCAACTTATATATAGATAACGGAATATTGCATTGGGATAAAGTACCAAATGCCGTATCATACTTGATTAGGATAGAAAATAATTGTGAACTTGTGTCTAGAGAAAATTTTGTTAACATAGAATTTTTGAAAGCTGGTAGGTACAATATTCAAGTAAAAGCTAGAGCTAATTGTGCATAATTATTTATTTTTAGGCACAAAATATACACATAAAGGATTATATAAATATGATACACAATAATATTCCACCTAAGAGTACTACAATACAATTGACACAGTCGGGTGTAGGGCAAAAACAAAAGCCTAGAGCAAGTTTGAATGATAATAATATAAAATTGCGAGCTGCTAGTGAGGGATTTTATTTGGATTCTGAATGGTCAGCACCATTAGAACATATTATTACTATGCAACTACCTACGCCTTCTAATGTAAGGATAGTAGATGGCGTTCTAACATGGAGTGCTGTGCCTAATGCTGTTGGGTATGAAGTTAGAATAAATGGAGAAACCTATGAAATTAAAGAGGGAACTACTCAAAGCTTGCAAAGTTTGAGTCCTGGGCAATATTCTGTAGCGGTTAGAGCTATGGGTAATGAAATATATTTGACTTCCGAATGGTCAGCAAATGTAGATTATACATCTACTATGCAATTAGATACACCAATAAACCTAGTTGTTTCAAATGGTGTTCTTACATGGGACGAGGTAGAACATGCAACACAATATGATGTAGAGGTAGATGGAACAGTAGTAGATACTGTAAATGTAAGTAGATACGACATATCCGATTTAGGGGCAGGTGTGCATACATTTAGAGTTAAGGCATTAGGCGATGGAAATATGGTTTTTAAAATTTCACCATTGCAACATTCTGTAATATAATTTTTTTGTTGCTTGTATTCGTTTACTTTATTTATATATTGTGATATAGTATATTCATGATGAATTTACCACAACAAATAAATACTTATTTTGACTGTGCAAATGGCAACTTAGATGCTTTGAAAGATATTTTATCTCTAGATATTTGCATTGAAGATACGGGAGAAAATACAACTATTTGTGGCATTGAACAGTGCATTAAGTGGGTTGATGATGTAAATAAAAAGTATGAAAAACATACAAAAGTTATTGATTTCAATACTTTAGAGAATGGTTCTATTGCCGTATCTACTGTAGTCACAGGCAATTTTGCTGTTGGCGGCTTTTGTTTTGATTATTTTTTTGACCTTGAAAACGACAAAATTAAGAAAATAAAAATAGTCTATACGGGCAAACAATAAAAATTGTGTTGTGTAAAATTCTTATTTAGTCATCCAAATTTAGTATTTTCAAATTGTGTTGAGGTAGTTGGCTTAGTCCAATTATCCATATGTCTTGCATTCCAAAGTTGCGTATAACATCGCCATCTCTAATATATATATCAGCACTGCTAGTATTGGCTACTATCATCAAACTCTCCCCTTTGGTCAGTATTAGTGGAGAGTTTTCTTTTGATGTTTTGCTTCCACCAAAAGTTTGACTACTTTGTATTGCGTGGTCGGATATTATTATTAGTCCTATTCCTTTTTCTAATGTTCCTGCCAATGCAAATGTGTTGCTTGAAAATTCTATACTTTTAATACTACTAATATCTTTCCATTTTTCAAATCCGTATATTTTGTTTAAGGTAGGTATGGATTTGTTGGATAACAGGAACATTTGTCCACCTTGTCCGCTATGTGCAAATATATAGCAACTAGTGCTATTGGGTATAATTTCAACATTATCTACGCCCATTATTCTTGTATTGAATGTACTAGTGTGTACAAATGTACTGCTATTGTAAGCATCGTACGCTATAGTCAAAAGATGTAGCACGCCATTTGTAGAGCCTGATGAAGCTTTGACAGCTAATATAAACCCATCTATTATTGGACTTATAGCTAGAGTTTGATAGTCAAAGCCAGGTCCATTTATACCATTAAATCTTACAAATTGAGGAGAGCTGCCCAATGTTGCCCAAATTGCTGTACTGTGTATGACATTAGGTATTCCCTCATTAGCAAATATCAATAACTTTGAGTTGATACAGTAGCTAGATAGATATTGTATTCCGTATGGACTATCTACAATTGTGGTTGGGGGAAGGGTGTTAGTATTGAGATTATTAGGTAGACTTAGTGCAATAAGTTGACTACCAATAGCACCCAAGTGTCTACTATAAATAACAATAATACTAGGATCTGTAGTATTGTCATTCAAAGATATGTTTTCAGCATATATATAATTTGTGTCAGTAGTAGACCAGTTTGCCAAAACTTTGCCATTAGTATCAACTCTACTCACTATTACAATTTTGCTATTTTCACCACCATCTTGCAATACAAGGTATTCGTTGTCAATTGTTATTACTGATACTATATTCATATCTTTGTTGATAGTTTTAAACTGTAGTGTATTGCCATCTTTACCTAAAATTGCCATAAAACTACCAGCAAAGTCAAAGTCAAAGTCATCGCTATTAGAGTTTCCAAAGATATGTAATTGCCCATTATTAGAAATAAATGCATCTACTATTTCTTCGTCCATGCTACCACCCAAATTTTGTGACCATTTTATATCTGTACCAAAATGTTGAGATACAAATGCATCTCTTATACGATTATGGACATAGGGTGATACAACAGAAACATCATTGTTGTGTGAAATTATAATAAATGTACCGAGAGCTACAATCAACACAAAGTTGGCAATTAATATAAAATTTAAAACTTTTCTAGATTTATACTTATGCATATTTTATACATTATATCATTTTTTGATTGACATAGTATTAATTTGCAAAATAAGTCAAATTTTTACAAAAAATATTTTATGGTATACAAAAATATTTTTGAAAATATAGAATAAAATTTTTTATTATTAATATAATGAAATGGACAAGAATTGTTGCGTTGATAAGAACTTAATTGACATAATTACAATCCTAGTATATCATTGTGGTATGAAAACAAAATTGATTGTAGGGCTTACGGGTGGGATAGCTAGTGGAAAGACTATGGTAGGAGAGTTGCTTAAAGAACTAGGTGCAAAAGTAATTGATAGTGATAGCGTAGCTAGACAATTTCTAAGCGATAGAGATATTGTTCAACAGTTGATAGTAGCATTTGGTATAGATATTGTTGATAAACATGACAACATTATTACATCTAAACTTAGAGAGTTGGCATTTGCAAGTATTGCTAGTGTGCAAAAAATTAATGATATTATGTGGAAGCCTACATTGAAAGCAATAGAACAACAATTGCAAGATGCTAAAGGTATTGTTGTAGTGGAAAGTGCATTATTGTTTGAATCAGGTATGGATAAAATGGTAGATATAGTAATAACTATATCTACTTTAGATGATATTAGATTTAAAAGAGTACATGATAGGGACAAAACTATACAATACTTGGATATTATACTTTCAAGTCAGTGGACTGATGAATTGAGGGAATCTAAAGCAAATATAGTTGTACACAACAATGGTAGTCATGATGTTTTAAGACAAAACATCACTATAATACATCAATCTTTATGTAGCATGTTGGAGTGATTGGTCGTGATTGCAAATTAATATGCAAATTAATTTTAAAAAAATTTCATATATTGTGATTGCAATTACAATAACTACAATAATTGTAATTTTAGGAATTTTTTTTAGTTTTAGGTTGATTTATCCAAATAAATATGATGATATTGTGCAAAAGTATTCAACTGAATATGGAGTAGATTCTAATTTGGTCAAGTCTATGATATGGGTAGAAAGCAAATTTAAGCCTAAAGCTATTAGCAATAAGGGTGCTTTGGGATTGATGCAATTGTTGCCTAGTACTGCAGAATGGCTCAATTCTTTTTTGGACAATCATGGCAATGATTGTGGTGATTTGTATGCCCCTGATACAAATATAAAATTGGGTGTATTTTATTTATCCAAATTATTAAAACAGTTTGACAGTATAAAGCTTGCCGTTGTTGCATACAATGCAGGTCCTGGAAATGTATCAGCATGGTTACGCAACCCAAATTATACTCAAGACAGTCAGTTGATTTTTATTCCTTTTAAAGAGACTCAAAATTATTTGAACAAAGTATTGAAAGTAAGATTGATTTATAACAAAATATATTAGTTAATTGACAAGATTATCCCAATTGTAGTTATTTGTACAAATATTGTTAAGTTGTTTAGTTGCTAATCAATTACATCTAATTTGTAAATATTTACAGTTGCATTACCAATATTTGTGTATCAAAATGATTGCCAAAATTTTCAATATGAGTTATACTTATAGTAGGTGATGATGGTGTATTGTTGCATCTATAAGGTATATATGAGTGTCAGTACTACAAATTTTTATGGAAAGATTATCATTACTGATGAGGCTATTGCTCAAGTAGTTGGCAAATTAGCTTTGGAAAGTGTAGGTATAACTGATTTGGTATCAAGAAAATTCAGTGATAGTTTGGCAGATATTTTTAACCGCAATCGTACATCTAGAGGTGTAAGAGTGTTTACAAACAATGACAAGGTTTATATTGAGTTGTTTGTTTATACTAAGTTTGGTATGTCTATTGAGAGTGTTTCTCAAAACCTCAAAAAGAGAATACAGCATGGCGTAGAAGAATTTACAGGTATGATTGTAGATACAGTTAATATTAATGTAATTGGAGTCAAAATTTAGTATTTATATATTGCATTGTGATTGCTAATATGTATGTAATACTATTATGCATATAATTAAGTTTGAAATATTAAATATAGACTTCAATTGTTATTTAAAAAGGAATTAATAAATGAACAACAATATCAATGGTGCTACTCTTCGCAAAATGATTAGTGGAGCGGCGGGATTGTTAGAACAAAATAAAGAACAAGTAGATAAACTTAATGTTTTTCCAGTACCCGATGGTGATACTGGTACAAATATGGCTTTGACTATGCAATCAGTTGTAAAAGAAGTTTCTCTTTGCAACAACAATAATATTCCTGATTTATGTACTGCTATTGCCACAGGTGCGTTGCGTGGAGCTAGGGGCAATAGTGGAGTTATTCTTAGTCAAATCATTAAGGGACTAGCTATAACTTGGTCAATGTCGGGCAAGATAGATCCAAAGACTACAGCCAAGGCTATAGAACATGGTGCTAAAATAGCGTATGAGGCGGTTACAAAACCTCAAGAAGGAACTATTCTTACTGTTATTAAGGATATGGCAAAGTCAGCCAAAAAGTTGTCTAGAAAAAAAGACATAGACATGGATGATTTTTTAAAGGGTGTGTTGGATGCCGGTGTGGTATCGCTTAAATCTACTCCAGAGTTTTTACCTATCCTAAAGGAAGCGGGTGTAGTAGATAGTGGTGGACAAGGTTTATTGTTTGTTTTTCAAGGGTTTTATAATGTTATACTTGGTAGAGAAGATGGTATTATAGATTTTGATATAAATTTTGGATTGAATGTTGATCTCAATCAAATGTTTCATGCCAATTACAATTCTTTGGCTGATATTGAGTACTCTTATTGTACAGAGTTTTTTTGCATTAATCTACAAAAAAAGACTACAGAATCTAACATAAGTAGGTTTAGAGAATATTTGACCACTATAGGAGATTGTGTGTTGGTGATAGGTGATTTGTCTTTGATAAAAGTTCATGTCCATACAAATGATCCTGGATTGGCATTGTCATATGCATTGTCTCTAGGAGAGATAAGTGGTATCAAGATAGAAAACATGCTTGAGCAAAATAGAGTTATTGCTAAAGAAAATACCAAACAAAAAGAGATGGGGGTAGTTGCAGTATGTTCGGGATTTGGGCTTGTCAGTATTTTTAAAGAAATGCTAGTAGATGCTATAGTTGAGGGTGGGCAGTCTATGAATCCTAGTGCCGAAGATATAGTTATAGAGTGTGAAAAGGTAGGAGCAAAAAATGTGTTTGTATTGCCAAACAACAAAAACATAATTTTGGCCGCACAACAAGCACAATCTTTGGCAAAAAATTGCAATATACATGTGTTGCCTACAACGAGTATCGCTCAAGGGATAAATGCAATGATGGCATATGATCCATCTTTGGGGGTGGAAGAAAATACTCAAAATATGCAATCAGCATATAAGTCGGTCAAATCAGGTAGCGTTACTCAAGCAGTTAGAGATAATACTACTAATAATATAGAGATTAAACAAGGGGATTATATTGGACTTAATTCTAACAATATTAGTGTTAAAGGAGATAATATAGAAGATGCTACATTGAAGTTGGTAGACGACATGGTAGATGACAAGACTTCTAATATTACTCTTTATTATGGTTCTGTTGTTAATTTGGAAGAAGCTCAAGAGATAGCAAAACAAATCAACAAAAAGTATCGCAATTGTGATGTAGATTGTCAACATGGTGGTCAGGATTTGTATCACTACTTTGTATCTGTAGAATAGTAATTTGATTATGAACAACAAAAACTGACAACTCTATATTTTATGGAGTTTCAGTTTTTTGGTGTCATTTATAATATTTAAAAGGGTAAAATAAAAATGTCAAATAATACTAAAGTTACAAAAGCAGTTATTCCTTGTGCTGGATTGGGTACTAGATTTTTGCCTATTACCAAGTCTTTGCCAAAAGAGCTATTGCCTGTAATAGACAAACCTATCTTGCAATACATACTTGACGAAGCTACACAAAGTGGAATCGTAGATGTGTTGTTGGTTATCAATCAATCCAAAATGGCAATCAAAAACTACTTTAGTCCTGATTTTGCACTTGTATCTAAATTGCAAGATGTAGGTAAGGTCAAAGAAGCAGAGTTGATACAACAACTCAACAACAAAGTAAATATTGTATTTGAATATCAAGAGAAACCCAAAGGTAGTGGTGATGCCGTTCTTTATGCTAAAAAATTTGTAGGAAATAGTCCGTTTGCATTAGCGTGGGGTGATGATTTGATGGCAGCCAAAGAGCCTGTAATGGGGCAATTGGCAGTTGCTTACGAACAGTTTGGTACTACAATAGTTGGAGTTCAACAAATATTAAATGATGATATTGTAAAATACGGTGTTCCTGCTGTGTCGCAACAGCAAGGTAGAAATTATCAATGTACAGAGATAGTAGAAAAACCACCATTGGATAAAATTCCGTCAAGATTAGCTTCCTTGGGTAGATATATTTTGCACAACGAAATTTTTGATGAAATAATAAATTCTGCCAATCAAAACAAACACAATGAGTTGCATTTGACAACAGCACTCAATTCGCTGGCTAGCAAGGGGCGATTGTGGGCATATGACTTTGAAGGATTGAGATTTGATATGGGCGACAAGCTTGGTAGTTGTAAGGCTATAGTGCACTTTGCATTGCAACGATATGGTGATGACTTCAAACAGTATTTGAAAGAATTGATTTAGTCTTTGGTTTTGTAGTATAATTATATTTAGTTGTTGATGATTTTTGATATTATTTTATTTAATAATGGTTAAATTATTTACAACAATTTTTGCGGTCATGGTGGAATGGCAGACACGCACGCTTGAGGTGCGTGTGACGAAAGTTGTGGGGGTTCAAATCCCCCTGACCGCACCATATTTGTGTATCAACCACGAATATACTTGCTTAATCTATTATTTTATTCAATATAGTTTTATTTTTGTACTAGCAAAATTTGACATAATTAGCAAATTTGTATACAATTGCTATATATGCAAAGTACAACATTAAAATTAAAGACTTTCAAATTATCTTTTGACAGCATTTTACAAGGGAAATACTTTAGTGCAATATGTGCTTGTTTGGTTGTAATCTTGCATAGCCTTAATTTGACTACTGTAGGTTTTGGTTTGATGATGGGTATGATGGCTTATTGTTTTTTTACTCAAAAAGACTTATTGCCTATACTTAGCATACTTTCACTTTTGTTTTATGTTATATCACCAGGTTTTGTTGGAGATGTTGATAATTTTGATGGAATAATTGGCAAGTACAAATTTTTTGTTATAGTTTTTTCTTTGGGTTGTGTTGCTTGTATTGTAGGTGCAATTTATCACTACACCACTCACAAAAAATCTTTTGTAAAAAGCAAATTGCTTGTTCCTACTATAGCGTTGTGTGTTTGTATATTGCTTTCGGGGGCATTTACACCATATTATTTTTCTACACTCAACTTTGGTATTATTTCAAGTCTAATATTTGTATATCTGCCTTTGATATTTTTTGTTTATAATAGTACAAGTAGACTTACATTGGATTGGGTAGCCAAAACTGTATTGATGGTTGGTGTTGTGGCGTGTATACAATTGTTGTTGTATTATTTGTTTAATATAAGAGATATCAATCATATTATAGAAGACAAGTACATTAGATTGGGTTGGGCATGGCATAATGGTATAGGTATACTTATAGTAGCATGTATTCCAGCATCATTTTATTTGGCTTATAGACATGTAGGTAGCTCTACAATGCGGAGTTTTGGATACATTATACTAGCTTTGGCGATGTATTGTGTTCAGTTGTTGACGCTTTCTAGATCTAGCTTGATGTTTGGCTCTTTGCTTGTGGTAGTAATGTTTGGTATGTTGTTTTTAAAGTCTAATTTTCAAGTGCGAATGCAGTTGATTGTAGCTACAGTTGTTGTATTGTTGATAGGTGTTGTTGTTGGATTTGTTTTTAAAGAGCAGGTAAGGATTGCTTTTGATAGGCTTTTAGGACTAGGTTTTGATGATAGTGAGAGATTTGATTGGTGGAAGTTGGCGATTGATGTATTTAAGAAATACCCAATATTTGGTGTAGGATGGGAGTACAATCAAGATAGTTGGATTAATTATCAACCTTTTTTTGCTATTCACAGTACGCCATTACAATTTTTGGCATCAACAGGACTTGTAGGTTTTTTGGCGTCTGTGTGGTTGTTTGTAGTAAAATGTAAAGTTTTTTTCAAAAATAATAATTTTGGAAAATGGTTTGTATTGTCTATAGTTATTGTTTTTGAAGTTATTGGCTTGATAGAAGTATTGATGAATGCTCCTTATTTTTTGATAATAATTTTTATTGTTTTGGCAGGAGTAGAGTTGAATTCTACTAGACTGTCATCCATTGATGACAAAGTTGTCAATGACGAGAAAGGTGTTTGTAAGGAAGAGAATGATATTTGTACCTAAAATAAGAAAATTTGTATATATGTTGATATTTTTAATATTGTTTATGATTGTGTCATGTGTTGTATTAGCTTGTACAAATGATGATTATCAAAAAAACAATCAATATTTAAAAATTTCAACTAATGCAACTGAGTACCCTTTTGCATTTAAAGAAAATGCTGAACTTAGGGGGGTGGAAATAGACATTGCCAAAAGTTTTTTTCAAAAATCAGGTAGAGAAGAATTGCAAATAAGTGATTTAGATTCTGCAAAACAAGCAATTGACTCTGTTGCAAATGGTAATACTGATATCGCTATTGCTAGACTTACACGCAATAATCAATATGAAGAGTTGGTTGATTTTAGCAACACTTATTTTGATGCACGGCAAACAATAATTGTTAAGTCAACTAATAAAGAGTTTGATTTTTTTGATGGGCTACCCGATAATGATGTGACATTACAAACAGCAATTAAATTTTTGAAAACAGTAAATATAGGTGTAATAGATGGATCTCAAGGATATGATTTTGTAAAAAATAAATTAGATTTTACCGATAAAACTTTTATATATAATAGTATTGATAAACTTTTAAAAAGTTTAGATAATGGTGAGATTGATTGTATAATTATTGATAATCATTTTGCTGCAAACTTATCAAAAAATAATTATAAAATTGAAGTAAATGTAGTGGAGATATTTTTAACTCAACAACATTATGTAGTTGCCGTAAAAAAGGGAAATAACGACCTTAGAGTCTTGCTTAATGATTGGATATTGTCGCTTACAGACCAAAGTAGTGGTATAAGTGAACTTGACAAAATTGTTCTCAATTACTGTTGATTTATATAATCTAATAAATTGGTGTATATTGTTTGATAGTTTGCAATACAAAATGAGTGTCATGAGCAATCAAATTGTTGGGAAATATTCAAAGAAGTGGACTAATTAGATGATATATGATAAAATAATTGAATGGAACGAGAATGCCCTAGATGTAAGAGTAAAGAACAACAAATGAATAATGGACACCACCCATCAGGGACACAAAAAGTATTGTGCGGAAGATGTCGCAAGACATATACCGAGTATCCATTAAAAGTTAGATACAGTCAAGAAGAAAAAGAGCTAGCAATCA